>JGI20215J15232_1000138_pt1 | contig 18385 bp, 26 predicted proteins | sample WetSurMetagenome_2_FD_15232 | JGI IMG/M metagenome (IMG submission 15232) | reverse complement strand
GGTTAAATTTATGTTAGTACCTGATGTGTTAAATTTATTAGGTATATTTGTAGTCATTGATTGGTTTGTATTTATTTTTAACCCTGCTGCAGGATTTAATACAGCACTTAATTTTGCTGTTGCATTTTTAATTTTATTTACACCTAACTCTATGTCATGACTCATCATATTTATTAAATTTGGCATCCATTTATCAGCATCATGACCAGGTCCTTCCTCTGCTGGTGAATGAAATCCTAAAAATTTAGCAATTGTTGCTGCTGCATTAGATGCTGCCTTTGCTAATGCTTTACCTTTACTTTCTATGCCTTTTATCAATTCACTTATTACATTTGCACCCCACTTATAAGCATCATCAAATATACCAGTTATTCCATCTTTAGCATTTGTCGCAACGTGTGAACCTGCTTTTTTAGCTGAATCTGCCTTACCAAAAATAGAATTTACAATATCATCCCAAAGTTTACTTACTGTTTTTTTAATACCATCAATTGTATCACTTGTCGCTTTCTTAGCCTTATCCCATGTATCGGTTACTGATTTTACAATAGGGTTTATAAAATCCATTATTGTTTTTTTGATACTTTCCCAAGCATCATTTACAACTTTTTTAATATTATTCCATGATTCATTTGCTTTAGTTTTAATACCATCCCATGTGTCAGTTACAACTTTTTTAATACTTTCCCATAATTCACTTGCTTTAGTTTTTAATTCAGTCCATTTATCAACAATATATTTCTTGATTGCATCCCAGGTTTCAATTGCTTTAGTTTTTAACCACACAAATTTATTATGTATGAAATTAACTAAATCATGAAAATAATAATTATGGTTATATAACCACATAAATGCACCAACTACACCATTTACAATATCATCCCATGCTTTTTTTGTTTTAGTTTTTAATTCAGTCCATTTATCTGATATAAATTTTATAATTCCATTATAAGTATCATTTGCTTTTTTCTTTATTGTATTCCATGTATCTGTTAAATTTTTAGTAATACTATTCCATGATTGATCTGTTTTCTTTTTAACACCATCCCAGGCATCTGTTATTATTTTTAAAACTTTACCTGGTAAAGTTTTAATTGCATCTGCAACTTGACCTGGAAATTTATCCATTGCTTTTGATGCTGATGTACCCCATTTTTGTAAATCAACCAAGGCATTTACAAACTTAGTGACACCTTTAACAACACTAGTAAACACATCTATCAATTCAGATAATGATTCTTTATGTTTTTTATGTGTTTTATTTACTTTTTCATTAGAACCACCAATCGCATCAATTGCATCTCCTAATTTACCTATTGCTTTAAATAAATCTCCAAAAGATTGACCAAATTTAATTAATGAATCTCTTACTTCAATACAACTTTTCTTAAATTTCTCAAATTTTAAAATCAAATCTACAATTGTAGATTGATCTTCTTTTGACGGGAACATCTTTTTCATAGCATCAACAAACTTTGTCCAGTCACCTGTCTCAATTGCACTCAATAACCCTTTGAAAGCATCTTTTATATCATTAATATGTTTACTTATAAATATTGCAGCTTCTTTAATTTTATTAACTATATTACTAAATGCATCTGCTATTCCTTTTCTTACATCACTAGAAGTTAATAGCAAAGCACCAAAAGCAACAATCATACCAGTTATAGCAATAACAACAAGTCCAATTGGACTAAATATTGCAGTAAATGCAGTAACCAAACCACCTATACCAGTTATGGCAAAACCAATCATACTTAGAAATCCACCTAAAACCATTATTAATGGACCAATTGCAGCAACTAAAGCTAATACTACTAAAATAACAGTCCTCATTCCAGGGCTTAAATTCTCCATTGAATGTGTGAGTTTACCTACTATTTCATTAACTTTAGGCATTAATTGCATTACTTTATCAAATATTGGTTTAGATAATAATCCAGCAAATATTTCAATCCTATCAATCAATGTTGACATTAATCCACTAAAAGTTTTACTACCAGTTTCCATCCCTTTATAAAAACGGCCACCTGCCGATGTTGCATCAATTAACGCTTGTTCGACTTCTTTAGCTGTAACCGCACCTTTTCTCATTCTTGATCTTACTTCTTCAGTTGTTTCACCAGTCTTTTTAGTAATTTGTTCAAGTGGATTCCATCCTTGTTTTATGAGTGAATTAAGTGTACCACCTTGTAATTTACCCATTGCATTAATTTTACCCATAGTTGTAGATAATATACCATATTTAGTTGCGTTACCTAAACTTACATCACCCAAACGTGTTAATTCAGGGATGACCTGTTCATTTGTATACCCATAATTCAGTAACGTCTTAGCATATTCAGCAAGTTCCACAGTTCGAAAAGGTGTCTTTAAACTTTGTTCAGTCAACTCTTTAGTAAGTTTGATTGCTTTATCTTGACTACCTAACATAGTTGCAAATGATGCATTTAGATTTTGCATAGTTGAATCATATTCAAACCCAAATTCAATTAATCCTACAATCGGTTTAGTTATTGCATCTGTTATATCACTACCGACTTTAGTTATACTTGATCCCATTTTAGACATAGAAGAACCTAACTGTGTTAATTGACTTCCAAACTTTTCAGCACCTTGCAATGTAATGGTACCTATCAGGTCAAATATTTGCATTTATTACACCACCTTTTCAAGCATCAATTTCATATGATGGTCTTTATGAATTGTGTTTTGTGGTACTTGTATAACCCTATAAGTTATACTTTCATACAATACTAAATCACCATAATCTATATCTAAATTATCACAATAAAATCTTGCCTGTGTCCTCACTGTAGTTTTGCCATCTATTAATAATTCAATATCATTACTACTACCTAAATATCCGTTCATTGGAATAGTAGAATAATTATTTGTATATTCAAATTTATCATTTTTATTATTTCCTACTTTTTTCTTTAATTCACATGGTACGTAAAAATCAGCAATCACAGTACATACCACCTAACTGCCAGTTTACTGGTAATGTTTTTCTATATAAATTACGATAATTATTTAAAGAACCCATTATACTCAGAGGATAACCATCTATATACTTATCATAATTTGTATATGTGTAATCATCGATATGTTCACTTTTTAATGCTAAATCAATTTTAGATAAATTAAATTTAATCATTTGTGCAGCAATTAACATTAATGGCTTTGGATAATAAACTCTTGCTATTAATATATTTCTTCCAAAGTTTTCATCTGCTATTTCATTCAAGTTTTCAAAAACAATTGAAGATGCACTAATACTCTTAATAGTAAATGTGTTAGGGTTATTTCTTGTAAAATATGTCCTAACACTGTCCCCAACTTTAAAATTATAAGTGTCCAACTTGCTATCTGAATCATTTACACTATTTGTACTTTGTGTAAATGTTAATTTGCTACTTTGTATATAAGCATTTAAATAATATCCGTTATTTAATATTGACCTGTCTAAAAAATCATCTTTACAATAATCACATATAGCCTGTTCAACAACTGGGATGTATGTGTTAATAGACAAATCTGTCAAGGTATTATTTTGTAATAATGCTTTACATTGTGCTGGTGTAATTATCACATTATCACCTCATTCATTATTTTATTTAAATTTTCTAATTTGTCTTGCTCCTGCATTTTTTTTCTTAAGTCTTCACTGTCCTTGATAATCCTATTTATATCATTATCCCGATCCCGATCATCAATGTGTGTAATATTAGATTTTCTTTGCAATTGTTTTTTGAAATCTTCGAATGTACCTTCAAATCCAGAATTGATAAAGGCTAACCATAACTTATCATCTTCACGTTTAATGGTTTCATCATTTATCCTTTTAATACATAATTGATATAAATCATAGCCTTCATCGAATTCCAAATTTATAATATATTGTACATATTTAAAATCTTTATAAATATACATTAAATTGTCGGTACATCCGTTTTCTCCAAAAAATCAGCACCAACACCTTGATTTTTAAACCATGTCAGTATTATATTCGGCAAACCATTGTTTACCAATGATTTTAAAACCAATATAATATCATCTAAATCTAGTTCACCGACTGCATTCTCATCTAAATTAATATAAGATGCTATCAGTTTATCTAAAGGACCTTTTACAACTCTTAAATTTTTTATGATAAATAAAATTATATCAATACCTACTGATTTCTTATCATTCATATCTTTATTTGTTGTTTTATTCATTATCTCTTTTAATACATCACCATCTAGTAATGACAACATATCAAAGACATAAAATGATTCTTTATATTTTATTTTCCTATCGATAATATCCATTTATTATTCTCCTTTTCTTATTATACATACTCTCTAAATTCAAAAGGTGGTGTGGTTGGGGTTGCTGCTGCATAATGACCAGTATATTGCATGTCACTAGTTACTTGTGTTTTCTCTTTAAAATTCAGAGATATATTACCATCATTAATACAATTTTGTACTATTATCTTTACAGCTTTACCATCGTGTTTTTGTCCTATAAATGCAACATTAGTCAATACATCTGCTGCAACTATGTCCAAATCAAATGTAAATTCCTTATATGTTGTATATGTAGCTACTGTACTAGGTACACCATAACCCAGTGTAGTATAATTTAATTTCAGGAAATTGATGATTAATTGCGGTATAAATAAATCAACTCTTTTTAAGCTTTTGGTCGGTCCATATGCACCATCATATTTCATATCTATAACTTTTCTTTGGATTACAAATTTACTACCACCTTCTGTCGCTCCAATTATCGCTTCACCAGCAACACCATAATTGACATATACAGTACCTTCACCTAAAAGTATATCGTTTGCAACTGGTACTTCCGGGGTAAATATTCCTATTGACATTTTAACACCTCCTTATGATGTATAATCCCTTTTCATATCTATAACTTTTCTTTGGATTACAAATTTACTCCCACCTTCTGTTGCTCCAATTATCGCTTTACCAGCAACACCATAGTTAACATATACAGTACCTTCACCTAAAAGTATATCGTTTGCAACTGGTACTTCCGGGGTAAATACTCCTATTGACATTTCAACACCTCCTTATGATGTATAATCTCTGATTGATATAGGACAAGTTGTTGGACTTCCTGCTTTAAAATGACCTGTAAATTCTGTCCCATTTACAACTTGTGTTTTTTCTTTTAATGCCAAATTTATTGCACCATCATTATAAACATCCCTTACAATTACAATAAATTGTTTACCGTCGTGCTTTTGCCCTACAATTGCGATATTTTCAAAGTAATCAGCATCAGTGATTTCCAAATCACCAACTATACTTTTATATGTTGTTTGGTCTGTCATTGTCAAGTTTGCGCCATTTATAGGTAACATTGTACCTTTAGTGACAACTTGTAATAAACTTATAGCATCTACATAAAAAGTTGTAGTTCCGGATGGAGCACCAACTAATTGAAAACTAATACCTGTTACTGCACTCCATGAAGCTGTCCCTGTCTGAGTAAAACTTGATTTTGCTATCTTAAATACATTCCATCCAGCAACTAAAGCACTTGCTACCACATCATAATAATATAAGTTAGTAACTGTTGGCACTGCATCTTTGTGTACATTTAATCTTATTTTACTTGTACCTAAATTAGTAATTTCACCACTACTTATATAAATCCCAAATGCAATGTAGTCTGAAGTTGCTGCTGTTTCACCATTATCAAATACAGTTAAATTTTGTGGTGTTGCAAATGCATTATGGATACCATAAAGTGTTGTGCTGGCTACACATTTTGCACTCTGGTCGCCTTTTAATTTTAAAGTTGTTTCTGCTGTGTACGTTCCACCAGTAGCAGCCCAATCTTTAGCAGCCCAACCAGTATCTGTTGTTTCACAGTCACTGATTATTTTATTGTTTTCATACTTTAATACTAATGATTCAGCCGTTACTTTGACGTTAAACTCATTATATCTTCTAAGTGGTATACCTGCTGAATCTAAATACATTCCATATCCACCATCAAATTTAATCTCATCAATTTTCCTTTGTATGTCTAATTTAATACCACCCTCTAACGCTCCTAGTTCAAAAGCATCAGGACATTCATAATTAGCATATAATTTAACTTCGCCTAAAACTATATCATTGGCGACTGGTACAACTGGTGTCACTACTCCAACTGCCATATATAAAACCTCCTTTAAGGTTAATAAACCTTTACTTGATATCTTTGTTGGTAATGATATACTGATGGATCTGGATCTGGTATTTCACTTTCAAATTCAATATAACATCTGTAAAATCCATCTATTTGTGTATCATAACTATTATTCAAACAACTTTTTACATTCTCAACATCCAACTGTATATCTGTACTATCAACATTATCAACATCAGACTTTTTCCAAAAATCTATTTGAATCATCCAATTTTCTTGGATAATATTATCAAAACTTGATGATGGGAATGTGATAACTATATAATTTGTAAAATTATTAGCTGGTGATTTATTTGTAAAAACATCTGATAAAACAACCACATCAATCCTACTTGCTATATATTTTTTTAAATTTCCAAATGCTATCATTCAATCACCATCCTTAATCATCTCATTTAATGCCTTTACTATATGCCATTGCTGCAATATCCCTAATTTCACCTATATGGTTATAGACTGCTGGTCTAAAAAATGGATGTGCTTTCATCTTATACGTCCCATTCTCCTGATATCCAGCATAACTAGCGTCATTCTGTATAAACAATTCATTCCTATTTATCTTATATTCACATCTTGACTGTAAATATCCCGTATCTACAGCAACATAAGTTTTCATTTTATTTACTACAAATTCACCAATCAATTCCATTGCAGCCTTTTCATTTTCGTCAATTTGTTTCATAAATTTCCCTACATTGTTTACTAATTTAATCATTTTGTAATCACATCCCCTTAACCACCTGCTCATAAATAGGATTCATTACTTTACTATAATTTTCCATTGTGAATAAATGTGACCTATCATCAAAATTAGAATCATCTAAGAATATTTCAAATCCTTTTCTTACATCTTCAGGATTATCCATATCACAACACACATGGGCAACTTTGCATCCATTTTGAGCGATTACAGGTAATTTACACATTAATGCCTCTGCAATCGTCCTAACTATTATTTTATTAGGTGATATTAACACATCCATTGCCCTATATGCTGTTTCAATATTTGCTACCCTTCCGATCACATCACCCAATGTCCCTAATTCATTTAACCTATCAATCAATATCTGATATCTATTTGAAATCGGAAAATCAAAACATCCAATAAAATGGAATTTCAACCCTTTTATGTGTTTAGATGTGTTAATTAATCCAACCATTAAATTATAAAGTCCTACATCTTCCCTGTCTGAATCACAAATAAGAACATTAGTCTGTCCTTTTTTAATAATATTATATTTTTCACCTTCAGATGAAAATCTTTCATAATCTATAACTGGAAATTCTAAAATTAAATCTTTACCATTAAAATTAAATTCCCAATCTTCTTTAAATTCCGGCCAAAAATATAACATTTTTTTAGACCTTTTCCATTTAGAAACGGTCCTGTATAACTCATAGCTTGAACCGTTTGACGGTAAGAAACATGCTTTCGGTCTACCATGAACTGTCCAAATCAATGGTGTTTGTGTACCAACCAACCATGCATCCGGACATCCAGTGTGCATAATAATTAAATCAGCATCATTTATTTGATCTGGATGTCCTGTTACTAAACTAAAATTGCCCCTATCATCTTTACCGCCAATGACAGGTGTCTCTTGTACTCCATTTGATGATACACCAGCATCTATAAATATTACTGTATGTCCTGCTAATGCATCTGCTTTTATCATATCCCTTGCTGCTTCATATAATCCGCATCTAGCAGGAGCAAAGGGCGCTATGTGACAAATAATCATAAAATTACACTCCTATTTCAAATTTAAATTTTAAATATTATGTACTTGGTAATAATGCTATTTTAGATAAAATACTTACTGTTGCTGATTCGATTCTGCTTGCTGCCGAATCTATTTTACTTGCTGTAGATAATGCAATTATCGTACTTGCCAATACTCCAACTGATGTTGCTTTTGACCCTGCACTATCAGCAATTATTGTACTTGCCTGTACACCTACACTATTAACCCTACTTGCTGTAGATAATGCAATTACAGTAGATTCTAAGACACCAACACTATCTACTTTACTTGCGATACTTAATGCAATAATAGCACTTGCCAATAATCCAACTGATGTTGCTTTTGAACCTGCACTATCAGCAATTATTGTACTTGCTAAAGTACCAACACTAGTTACCAATACACCATTGCTTGTTGTCCTGCTACCTAAAGCAGTGTTTGTACTATCTACCAAACTATTGCCAGTGCTTACTTGTACACCAATACTATCAGCCTTACTAGATGTAGATAATGCAACCATTGCACTCAATACTAATCCAACTGATGTTGCTTTTGAACCTGCACTATCAGCGATTACAGTACTAGTTAATACTCCTACACTATCAACTCTACTTGCAGTGCTTAATGCTACTATTGTACTTGCTATAGTACCTACACTTGCTGTTTGTGTACCAACACTTGTACATTGTGTACCTAAACTAGCTGATTGTGTACCTAAACTTGTACATTGTGTACCAACACTTGCGACGCTTGCTGCTGCTAAAACTGTTGCTGCACTTGCCACACTAGATGCAGCATTTACAAGTGCTGTTGCTGTACTTGCAACACTAGATGCAGCGTTTACGATTGTAGTACCTGATATCGCATTGATAGCAGTTGCCATACTTTCAATTTTGCCTTTAAGACTATATGCCACTTAAATCATCTCCTATTTAGTTATTTTATAACTATTTTCGTCATTCCCAGTTGTAAATTAAATTAAATTTCCTCTGGTGGATCTTCTGGATTTGGATTCTGAAACCAAGTTTCTTCCAAATCCTGTCGAAATGGCGCGCATAATTCCCAAGTCTGTGGGAAACGTGGTGGTGTCTGATCTTGTGGTGATTCTGCCCACCATTTGTCGACATATACATTATAATTTGGGGTATCCCAATCTCTATTATGTATAAGTATCTTTATTTCTGCCATTGTTTCATTTGCAATTGTTTCGTTGTCAAAAACTAAAAAGTATGCCATTTATTTATCCTCCTTTAAACATAAGTTATTGTAAATTTGCCTGCTAAACTTGCGACAGCTGCATCACTTGCGGATGTTCGATTGTTTTTGATATATAATATTCCCCCTGATACAACTGTCGTATTTGCAGCAAGATAAATTAAAGTCTGATCTGTATCATTTGCGGACATTGATGTTGATTCCAAATGTATTAATGGACATGCTGCATTTGCATGATATATACCCGATGCTGCGCATAAAGATAAGTATGCAACACCATCAGGTGTAGGCGCATTTGACAAATTACCAGAAATATTGTACGAGTTACTTAAAAATAAATAATATGATACTGGTGGTAAATTATCAACAAGACCAGTAAGTCTTTCATTGCTATAAATATTAAGTCTATAATTTACGCGTGGTAAATTATAGATATCCCCCATACAATCACAGTTATGTAACGATAAGTAGTAAGATAATTTTGGAAAATCAACTGTATTTCCGATAAATACCTTATACGTAGTATTCGAGGATAAAATTATATTGGTATCCTGCATATTGGTACCAAACGAATAGCTAACACCTGCACTTAAGGTTGCGCCAGGTCTTGCATTTGTACTACTACTACTACCCCCTGCAAGATACCAATATATGTTAGATAAATTAGTCCAACCAAAGTCCATCAATCCCGTTGAACATTTGATTGGAAATACATAGTCACTCGTATACCCTGTAATTGCACTTTTATCATCTTTTTGAATAATATATGCAGCCAGTGCCTTATTTTTCATCCTACCATTAACTGACAAAGGTATATCCATTACCGATAATGTTGACTTAGATGGCTCAAATAGGCAATATTTTGCTGTATTATTAATCCATGCTCCACCTGTAATTATCAATTCTTGGTCGCTTGATGAGCTAATTGTTATATCTGCTTTTCCACTTATCTGATTATATCTTTTGCATTTATAGCTACTAGTGCCTGTACTCCAAGCAAATGCCGCTGCTCTAGACGCTGCGTCATAGCCAACATCCATAGTCGTACCGTCGGAATCTCTAATTATTTGTATCCAAAGATTTCTAGACTTCGCATACTTTGTTTCAGCTGTATTCAAAAAAGCAGATACAACATTTAATTTTTCAAGCCAAGTTTTTGACATAGTATCCCTATTGATACCTAAACCTAATCCCAACATGATATAATCACCACCTATATTCCGTGGTAAGCTATAACTGTACCACTAGTTAGTGTGATACTCGTAAACTTGCCATAGAAAATAGTACCTGCACCAATTGAAACACTTGTTAAACTTGTAATATTCCCAATACAAGTTACAACTGCATCTGATATAACTTGTATTGCAAAAAATACATACCCTGTATCTGGTGTAATAGCAGATGTTGTCGAAATATATTTTCCACCATATACACCCGTTGAATTCAAAATACTTCCTTTTTCACTTACTGCCATTTAATACCACCAACTTTTTCCTTCTTAATTTCCTCCTATTTGTTTCTGTAGAAATAGGAGGAATCATTAATTGCTCTAATTGTTTTTCATTACTCATGTGTTAATCACCTAATTGTTTATATATTAAATATATCTTGGTGTCAAAAGTACCTCAATCCCTTACGATAACGAGTGTATATATACTCCATTAACCTTATTATCCGCAATAAAAAGGTCGTGATATACCCTGTACGCGTACAACCATCCATCCGCACTTTGATTCAGTTCAGGACTTACTAATTTTGGAGCCATATGTTTAACTACACCAATTATTGCAGGTGTGTAAACAATCATAAAATTAATTGCTTTACCAGAAGCATTTACACTAAATCCACCGGCACCTGAGGTTGCAAAATCAAAAATAGTATAAAATCTAGCCGCTGGGACTTGTTTAATAGGCATCTCATCAAATTCCATAATCTCAGTTGAAATTACACCATTATTATTCTGTACATTAATAGTTTTATAGAATTCGCCACTATCCTGCATCGCCTGATATATTGTACTTGATACATAAAGTATTCTATTTTCCCTAGGTACCTCAGCATCATTTAAAGTTTTAACCCCTGCTCTGATTGCCGCCATAACTGTATCATATGTAAGTGTTGCTGTTGTATCAACACTGCATAAAGATGTTATCTTATGAAACCTATATGCATCAATTTCAGGCACTACATAACATCTCATAAATTCTGCACCTAATTCAGCAACTGTTGTCATTGCTTCTGTTGCATCCACTGCATCTAATTGGAACTTTTTACTTCTATCCTGTCCAAAAGTGTGAGATTCCCAGGTCACTGTTGCTGTACCTGTGTCATAACCAGTATCCCTTGTATAAGCTCCTAAACCCTGCAATGACATCTTTCTCAAATAAATTGACTGTGCGTTTTGTGCTGAAAATTTATATTGATTCTCTGCTGCTGTCAAATCATTAGTGACAGCCGTTTCTTTATAAATCCTGTCTAACATGTCTATATATGCTCTTGCATAACTTAGCGAATTCGCCATTATAGATCACTCCTTTATAATTTCTCAAATACCTTTGCCCAATCTGTTTCACCTGTAACTGGTGGTTTTTCAGATGGTTTGGTTTCGGTATTAGAATTATTTGTTTCAGATTTAAACAAATCACCATATGAATTTTTTAAATTGGTAACTACATCAGTAATCCCAATTAGATTATCACCATCAATTTTTATAGTATCTAAACTAATTTTAGGCAATAATAAATCAACATGCTTTGCTCCTTCTTTCGACAAATGTTCTTTAATTTTAGATATTTTCGATATGTTAGATATCTCAATATCTTTTAGTTGTAAATCAGTACTATACTTACTTTCCAGTTCTGTATATTTAGTTTTAAATTCCTCAGAACTTTCTAGTAATTTTTTAGTATCATCAATATTTTTTTTATGTATTTCAATTTGTTCCCGTAATGTCTTAACTTCACTATTTACCTCATTAAATCGATTTTTTGGAATGTATCCTTCTAATAAATCAAACTCATTTGGTTTTAAAATAGCAGTAACTTGATTATATAAATCTTCACCTAATTTTGCTTTTATTCTTTCACTCATATTCTATTGTCCTCCTCGGTTAACATTTGGCAGGTTTTGTCCCGAATTATCATTTGGCAGGTTTTGTCCTGAATTGTCATTTTGATTTTCTTTATCTATCAATTTTAATTCTTGTTTAAAATCAGTAACCCATGGATTATTTTTTATCAAAGTTTCTTTTGATAATAATCCATTCAATACTAAATCAGTAGCATTAACACAATCAGTTATCATCTCAGATGCATTAAATAATTGTGTACGATTACATTCTAAATCACTGTTTTCATTATTATTATAATATTTATTTTCACATTCTACAAATTTTTCATAAAATAATTTTAATTGTTTTTCACACCCATTTGCTTTAGCATCTAATTTACTATATCTAGATTTGATAACTATATTTGTAATATTCCCATCACCTAAATTATCCTCATCGAATCCACGACCTAATTTAAAAATGTTTTCTTTCAATAGATCTAATATCACTTTTCTGGCTTCAACTGGTATTTCAACTTTAATAAAATCAACATCACCGTCTTCAGGTAAACCAACCATTTTATATCTTTTTAAATCTTTCATAGTTTGTTCTAATGTACTGGAATCACCACTAAAACCTTTTAATTTCATTAATGCTTCTTGAAATTTATCAATATTATCAATAAATCCTGATGATACTTGATTATAATAATCTAATAATTCCTGTATACCTTCCATGTCTGATTCTTTATTCCTATTATTATATAAAGGTACAAAAGGAATAAATGTGAAATTATAATATTGGGTATCTACAATTTCATCTTGATATATAGTGTCTTGTTTGTAATGTGATAATTCCTGTACTTCACCTAATTTGTCTTCTTTGATTGTTGAGATTTCAACACCATTAACGGACCATTGCTCAACTTGTATTGTTTCTTTGTCTATTTCATAATATCGTATAATCCCTATTATATTTTTATTATGGGTATCATACAAAGGTATAATTTCAACATCATGAATTATAATCCAATCTAATTTATTATTTTCGACATAAAAATGTAACCATGATACAACATCTAAAGATGCATTTAGCATCATAGTTTCAAATAATTCAACCAATTGGTTTTTTGTATAAGTCTTTGGACTGAAAGTTGGCACTTTAGCCAGCAAATAATCTATTTTTTGATTAACTAATAATTTAAAATAATTAATATTAATATTGCAACTTTTATTTAAATTAATAGTTATAATATCACCATTCGCATTTGTAGTATTTACAATATTATCTTCTTTGGATTTTGGTTTATAATAATAATATTTATTGGCTATGTATTTATCTTTTTTATTATTCATGTCTTTTTTAATTAATTCGACTATTTTATCATACAATTACTTCACCCCTTTTATTTTAATATTATTAATGAACATTAACCTTTTAATCCACCAAATATTAATTTTTTATTTAAAATGTATTTTTCGAGGCTATATCTGCACGATGCACTCCCATCGGGCTCATTTGGGTAATCTTCAATTATATTTCCATTTTTATCTTTCTTTTTTTCATAGCATATAAAATCATTTGCTATGTTTGGACATCTTTTTTTATCAATAACTATTTTTACCCTATCAGATAACCATTTAATACCATGTGCTTTACTGTCATGTCCTTTTTTTGTACCCCTTACATTCAGTCCATACAAATTCATTTCATTAATCGTCCTAGGATCTTCTGAGTCCCCTGTAATTAATCTGTTACCTGCTTTATCCTTAATTTTACTTGCTAAAGTAAAATTATTTGAGCCATATAAATAAATTTCATCTATTATATAAATGATATCATTTTTTATATCAAAATAAGTCTCACAGTAACATGATGCATGTGTATACCCAAAATCAAGTCCTCTATTTATTATATCCATTTTTTTAATTTCTAAATCAGTAATAGTCCTAATTTCAACATTTTGATAAATTTCTAAACCCTCACCGATCACTTCACCTAAATACATGTGATTATATTTTCTAGGATTTAATTTTTTTAGCATTTCAGCTTCCTGGATAAATATTTTACCTAACCATTCTTTAGGAGCAGTCAAATAAGTTGATGCATGTACTAACCTATCATTTCTTATCACTTTACATTCATTATTCACCCAATTGTTTTTAGATGGTGGTGGATTATACATATAAAATACATTTGCTATATCTGTACCTCTTAATATTGATTGCAAAATATCTAATATTTCATCCCACCCATAAAACTCAGTTAATTCCTCAAATACAACATACTTTACCTTACCATTTTTAAATTTTATTGACTTTATTTTTTCATAATCCCTCTGGTTGGCACATCCTCTAAATAATATTTGATTCTCACCACAAGTCATTTTAAGAGGATTAATTGTATAACTCCAAAAAGTTTTTAAATGTAATATATCAATTGCCCACAATAGATTAGTGAAAATACTATCTGATATTGTATCTTTTACTTTCCTTAACATTATACTATGTATTATTTCATTTTTAGACATTGCAATTGTCATAGACCAAATAATATATAAATAAACAAAACTTCCTTTTAAACTCCCACGACCTCCATGTAACCAATAATGCAAATGTTTATTTGATTGTAAATCGTAAAACATTTCATCATAATTACTACCTATATGGTCTAATAGATTAACATTTATATTGCTCATCTATATCAATATCCTTAATTTTTGTCCTTATCGGATTTTCTATGATATTAATTACATCTTTTTCACCTATTCCCCGTTTATTATAATAATCCATCAATATTGTCGTTGCTTTGATTGATAAATTCATCAAATGTTTATCTCTTGGATATGCATAACTATATCTTACTATATTAAACAAATGTTCTTCACATTCTGTTATGTCACCTTTAATACGGTTTACAATCCTATCATAGTTCAATATCCTATTATTTAATATCTCCAAGTCAATCAAATAATCCATTGCCCTATATTTCAATTTTCTAATTTCTAACTCGGTCAACTTAGAAAATGGTTTATGTTTTTTTAACTGATATAATCCTATCTCATATGCTGCTTTAATAGGATTACCACAAGTTTCATAAATATCGACAAATTTATCAAAATCACCTACCATTTTACTCCACCTCTACTATAAAATGAATACAATTAGGATGGAATAGACCATCTTCTTTTGCAATTTCCAATTCATCCAGTGTTAATATTTCACCTTCATATTTTTTACAAATATCACAAGTACGCGTACTTTGACCGCTTGATATCCTAACTTTATTGTCTTTTAGATTATCTAATATTGCTAATCGTACCATTTCATTATTTGCATGTGTAAAAAGCATATTAGAATAAGTTTCTATATTCCAAACAGCTCCATTTCTCGCTTTAAATCCTGCAATACCTTTATTAGCATAACCATTCAATATTTTTTGTTTTTCGTCAATATTTGTAATATTTTTAAGTTTATTTAATGTGTTATTATAGTCTTTAATTGCTATTTTATACATCTGTGAAATTGAATCATTATAATCCTGGATAAGTTTTTTAGCATTGTCTGATAATACCCCACCACCAGCTTTTTTATAAATTTCTATTAGATGATCCTGAGATTGCATTGATAATAATTTATTATTTAATTTTGATTTAAACTGAAAAGATTTTTCTTGCACTAAGTTTTTTAATGCAAGATCTGTAATCTTTTCATAATATTTAATTATATTTTGTTGCATATCTATCCTTATTTTCTTCGATTATTTGTATCGCATATTCCCTGTTACAATTATTTAGCTTTGATAGTAATCTTAAAACCCTGCTATATACCATCCTATAATGCCTAGGTTTCCTAATTTTATTTGTATGTTTCATCAATCAATCAACTTCCTTAAAAAATTAACTGCAATTATATTAGCAGTCTTATGGTCTAATTCACTGCCATCCATAATACAACATGCTAGATTACTTTGCCACCCATGATATGTGCTTCCAGAACTTTGATCTTTTTTTAATTCATTTCTAATTGCCCTCATAGCACTTACATATTCGATATTGCTTATTTTATCATTATCATCATTCATAATATAATCAATCCTAATAATTTTATATTTGGACATGTTAATAAATATAAATCATCATCATAAGCCTTTAGAATGTAATCTATTTTTTCTTTTAGAAATTCATGGTTTACTATTACTTCTTTTGCCTTTGTTGGTAATAATACTACTGTTATAATTAATGTTGGGTTTTCTACACCTTCAACAATTTTAATTAATTCTTGTTTAGTCATTTTAAAAATCTCTCCTTATTTATAATAAATTAATCACTTCCCAATATAAATTGTCTTTCAGATAACTCAATCAATCTATAAGCTTTTTCGAAAACTTCTTTTGGTGACCAACTAATATGAGGTTTTAAATTATCTCCTATTGGTGGATAAATTACCATATACCCTTCTTCATCATCTTTTATACTACTAGTAAAAATATTTTCATATTTTTCTAATCTATATTCACCGTAAGTTTTTGGTGTTGCCTGTATTATTTTGCAACCTATATAACTATTCATTCTTAAATTCCTCCTTATTTATAATGCATTTATAAGTCCCCATATATTTAACCCTCGTTGTTCTAATTTTGTAAATTCAGGTATCCATACACTATTAGCATATGAAGATATTTTTACTAATTTTGCAATCGCTTGATCTTTTTCAGAATTGCCCTCATAAAATGATAAATTAAAATATGAGTATATTGCTTTTGCTAATGCTTTGGCTATTTGTTCGACTTTACTTAAATAGTCTACTACATCCACAACATTATCATGGAACATGATTTCAATCAATGCAGCAATAGCAGTTGTTTCTCTTAATTCGTACAATCCACTATTATATAAAACATGATCTGACATTACCCCTCTATCTGGTGATATAGTTATCGGAGCAACACTATTATATAACAAAGTTGCTAATCTTTTACCCTCATTTGAATCATTGTAATAATATGACTCTGTTCCCTTACCATTTCCACCAGCATTAGAATGTAATGCGACATGCACATCAGCATGTTTACTATTTGAATCATTAACTGTACCTGCTAAACCCATATTAGCATTATTCCTATATACAATAAAATCCCCTTGTCCTTGTTGTATCCAAAATTTAACGCGATCTGCTAGTTGTTGCATTCTCAGTGCTTCTGTACCATAATCAGCAACACCGATATTATCATTTTGAGTACTACCTGATAAATAAACAATTTTACTCATAATTTATTATCCTTTCTTGTTTAATAAATAAACAAACAAAATACTACAAAATTCTACTAATATCCCTGATACTAAAGTTATAGTAATTTTAAGTAACATGCTTTGTATTTTTTGCATATTATCTAAATTTGTTTCAATCCTAGTGATTCTCTCTATTTGTTTACATTCATGTGTTACCATTATTTTTTTGTTACCTTTCTAATAATTATTTTATCATCTTCACATTCAAATGTAACATAGTCACCTTGATTCAAATCCAATTTTTCAATCATTTCAACCGGAATTGCCGTTAAAAATGAATATTTTATTTTCCTTAATCTTCTTATCTCCATACAAAAAAGTATAGCATACTTTAAATATGCTATACAACATTAAATTTTTAATAGGTTTGTAACTAATTGATCAAATCATTATTTATCATCAAATCTTATAATACCACCTTTTTAAATAAATAACCAATTCCCAAAATACAGATAATAGTACCTGATATTATATAGATAGTTGGTTTATTCTGTCCTGTCTTTGGTAATGTGTCAGGTGATGCGGTTATTGTACTAGTGATTGTTGATACATTATTAGTAGTAATCACTGGTGGTGTTGTCTTAATCACTGGTGGTGTTGTCTTAATCACTGGTGGTGTTGTCTTAATCATTGGTGGTGTTGTCTTAATAACTGGTGGTGTTGTCTTAATAACTGGTGGTGTTGTCTTAATAACTGGTGGTGTTGTCTTAATCAAAAAAGAATCAATATCTATTTTATCTCTATCTTTCCATAATATATTTTTACTTTTTAAATCAATTATCTTTGTTATCGTATTAGTGACTTTATCATGAAAATGATAATTTAATACATATTCAACATTATTAACAACATATTTTTCAAAATGTCCTCCAT
>JGI20215J15232_1000137_pt1 | contig 18419 bp, 31 predicted proteins | sample WetSurMetagenome_2_FD_15232 | JGI IMG/M metagenome (IMG submission 15232) | reverse complement strand
GACCCGTCCTCAAGGTCAAATCCCGCCGCGTCGGCGGATCCACCTACCAGGTCCCGATGGAGGTCCGCCCCGCCGAGCGCGACGCCCTGGCCATCCGCTGGATCATCCAGTACTCCCGCCAGCGCAAGGGGCGCTCGATGGCCGACAGGCTCGCAGCCGAGCTGATGGACGCAGCCCGCGGCGAGGGTTCCGGCAGCGTGAAGAAGCGCGAGGAGACTCACAAGATGGCCGAGGCCAACAAGGCCTTCGCCCATTACCGCTGGTAAGGCGACGCACCGGGCTTCCCGGATGCGCCTCCGTCGCGGCTGAGGGCAACTGGAAGCGGGCCTGCCGAGGCAGCGACAGGAGAGAGCGTATCCATGGGAAGGGCAGCGCCGGATTCCATCCGGAACATCGGCATCATGGCCCACATCGATGCCGGGAAGACGACGGTCACCGAGCGCATCCTGTTCTACACGGGGCGGCTCTACCGCATGGGTGACGTCGACCATGGCACCGCCACGATGGACTGGATGCCCCAGGAGCGCGAGCGCGGCATAACCATAACCGCCGCGGCCACCACCTGCTCCTGGCGCAAGTCCCAGATCAACATCATCGACACCCCGGGGCACGTCGACTTCACGGTCGAGGTCGAGCGCAGCCTGCGGGTGCTGGACGGGGCCGTGGCCGTGTTCTGCGCCGTGGGAGGCGTCCAGCCGCAGTCCGAGACGGTGTGGCACCAGGCCGACAGGTACGGGGTGCCCCGCATCGCCTTCATCAACAAGATGGACAGGCAGGGCGCCGACTTCGCGAATGTGATCAAGAGCATGCGCGAGCGGCTGGGCGCCCGGCCGCTCCCGGTCTTCCTCCCCATAGGCAGCGGCTCGTCCTTCGAGGGGATAGTGAGTGTCCTCGAAGGGGACGCCCTCTACTTCGACGAGGCGAGCCAGGGCTCCTCCATCTCCCGGAGGCCGGTCCCCCCCGCCATGGCCGACGCCCTCGCCGAGGCCAGGGAGACTGTCTGGGAGGCGGCCGCCGAGCTGGACGACTCCGCCATGGAGAGATACTTCGCCGGCTCCCTGGAGGCCGATGAGGTGCGGTCGCTCATCCGGCGGGGCACCGTGCAGGGGAGGTTCGTCCCCGTGCTTTGCGGTGCGGCGCTTCGCAACATCGGGATACAGCCCCTTCTCGATGCCATCGTCGAATGGCTGCCGTCGCCGCTGGACCTCCCGGCCGTGTCCGGGCACCGCGCCGACGGCACCCCCGAGATCAGNCAGCGCAGCGAGGAGGAGCCCTTCACGGCCCTGGTCTTCAAGATCCAGACGGACGATCACCTCGGCCGNCTCGCCTACATCNGGGTCTATTCGGGTATTGCCGCCGACGGGGACACCATCCTGAACAACCGCACGGGTCGGAGGGAGAGGCTCGGACGGCTCCTCCGGATGCACGCCGACAAGAGGTCCAACCTCGAGGAGGTCGCCGCCGGGGAGATTGCCGCGGTGGGTCTCAAGACAGCCGCGACCGGCGATACCCTGACGGACATGGACCATCCGCTCCTGCTCGAGCCCATGACGTTCCCGGACCCGGTCATGCAGATGTCGATCGAGCCCGAGAGCACGAAGGACGACAAGGCGCTGGAAGAGGCCCTTGCAGAGATGATCAGCGAAGACCCGACACTCAGGGTGGCGACGGACGAGGAGTCCGGTCAGATGCTCGTCCGCGGCATGGGCGAGCTCCACCTCGAGATAATCGTCGACAGGCTCCAGCGCGAGAAGCGGGTGAGGGTCAGGACGGGGCGCCCGCAGGTGTCCTATCGCGAGAGCGTCTCCGGCAGGGGCGAGGCCGAGTCCTCCTTCGACCGCGAGATACAGGGCAGGAGGCATCTCGGATACACGCGCCTCGCCGTCTCGCGCGGCCCCGCCGGAGTCACCTTCGCGTTCGCCCATGCGCTCTCGGCGATACCCGAGGAATACATGGAAGCCGTCCGCGTGGGTGTGCGCGGATCGACCGGGGCCGGACCCCTTGCGGGCTTCCCGGTGGACTCCGTGAAGGTCGAGATACTGGAGATGCGGCACGCGGAGGGCGAGAGCACCGCGATCGGCTATTCGAGCGCCGCCTCCGCCGCGGTGCGCGACGCCCTCAGGGCGGCCAGCCCGGTGCTGCTCGAGCCCGTCATGAAGCTCGACATCATCTGCCCGCCCGATTACGTGGGCGAGGTCATCGGCGACATCGGCGCGAGAAGGGGCAGGGTCTCCGCCATGGACCCCAGGGGCGAGACGAGCGCCATCGAGGCAAGGGTACCACTTGCAGAGCTGTTTGGCTATACTACGTCCCTGCGCTCCCTGACCCAGGGTCGCGCTGGTTATACGATGCAGCTCCTTGAATACACCGAGGTGCCGCCTTCAGTAGCTGCGGCGCTTCTCGCGAGGATGGGCATTTCCTGAGCTTGCCGGCCAGCCCGGACCGGGGAGTGTCCAGCCGTGCCGGTTTCGGAAGGGGAGAAGGTGAACGAACTCAAATTGCGCATTCGTCTCCGGGCCTACGACCACCGCCTGCTCGACCGCTCGGCCCAGAGCATCGTCAGGGGTGTGAAGCAGACCGGCGCGGTAGTGGCGGGTCCCATCCCGCTCCCCACCAAGCGCTCCCTGATCACGGTCCTCCGCAGTCCGCACGTGGACAAGAAATCGCGCGAGCAGTTCGAGATGAGGATCCATTCACGCCTCATCGAGATCCGTGATCCGGGCGAACAGACCACAGAGGTTCTCAGACAGCTCGACGTCCCCTCCGGGGTCGACGTAGAGGTCAGGTAGCGAAGTATTCTGACTGGCCCGGCGAGCCGGGCTAAGAGAGAAAGGGCCGTTCGGATCCGCGGGCGGGCGATCCGGAGGCCGGTGCCGATCAAGTAACAGAAACGCTTGTCCCTCCGCCAAGAGGGGACTTCAGCGACGGGAGTGCCATGAGCGGTATTATGGCTCGGAAAGTGGGTATGACCCGCTTGTTCCGCGAGGATGGACGGGTGGTGCCCGTCACCGTCCTCGAAGCCCGTCCGTGCCCTGTCGTTCAGGTCAGGACGCTCGAGAAGGACGGCTACGAGGCCGCCCAGATCGGGTACCGGGCCCAGAAGAAGAGCCGGCTCCTGAAGCCGGAGCTGGGGCATCTGGACAAGGCCGGAGCTCCTCCGGTCGCCTGCCTGGTCGAGGTCCCGCTTCCCGCGGGGCGCGAGGTCCGGCCCGGCGACTTCATGGAGATCTCCATGTTCGTCCCAGGCGAGAAGGTGGATGTCACCGGTCTCTCCAAGGGGAAGGGCTTCCAGGGNGTCGTGAAGCGCCATGGCTTCTCGGGCGGCGACAATGCGCACGGGTGCAAGTCCAAGCGCGTNCCCGGGTCCATCGGNCAGCATACNACGCCGGCCGAGGTCTGGGACGGCAAGAAGATGCCAGGACGCGACGGCGCGACCCGCACCACGGTCAAGAACCTCGAGGTCGTCCGCGTGGACACCGAGAACAATCTGCTGATCCTCAAGGGCGCCGTGCCCGGCTCGAAGAACGGTTACCTCCTCGTTCGCAAGCAGCAGAGAGGGGGTCGCTAGCCATGGCGGAGGCCAGGATCTACAACATGATGGGTGAAGAGGTGGGNACCACCGATCTCCCCGAGGAGATNTTCGGCATGGGCGTCTCCACCCACGTGCTGTGGGAGGTCGTGAGGGCCGAGCAGCTCAACGCTCGCGCCGGCACCGCCTCCAGCAAGGACCGCAGCGACGTGAGCTACACCGGGGCGAAGCCCTGGAAGCAGAAGCACACCGGACACGCCCGTGCGGGCAGTTTCCGATCGCCCGTGTGGGTGGGCGGCGGCGTGGCCCACGGACCCCATCCCCGCATCTGGAACCTCAAGATCAACCGCAAGGTCCGGCGCAGGGCGGTGGCCGGCATCCTCAGCGAGAGGCTCGCCGAGGGCAACCTCCGCCTGATCCGCGACCTGAAGACCACCGGGAGGACCCGCGAGATAGCCGAGATGCTCGCGCACCACGGGCTCGAGGGTCGCAGGACGGTCATCCTGCTCGAAGAGGGAGACGCCGAGACCCTCAGGGCTGCCCGCAACATCCCGCGTATCGAGGCCGTGTCAGCCAGGAGCGTCAGCGTTCGCACCCTCGTGGGCTCCGAGGTCGTCCTCCTCTCCGAGGCGGCCGTGGACATCCTGAAGGAGAGGGTGCAGTGATGGACGCACGGCAGATAATCCTGACTCCTCTGGTGACCGAGAAGTCGACGGCGGACAGGGAGATCCACAACCGCTACTTCTTCCGCGTGCCGCGGGAGGCCACGAAGGGCGAGATCGCCCGCGCGGTGCAGGAGCTCTTCAACGTGACGGTCACCGCGGTCCACACGATCAACATGCAAGGCAAGAAGAAGCGCCTCGGCCGGAACCTCGGGAGGAGATCCTCCTGGAAGAAGGCCATAGTGACCCTGGCTGAAGGCCAGAAGGTCGACTTCTTCGAAGGGGTGTAGGCTAATGGGCAACAGAAGGCTGAAGCCAGTCACCCCCGGCACCCGGCACACGGTGCTGCCCGACTTCTCGATGATCACCCGCGGCACAGGCGAGAAGTCCCTCATGCAGCCCCTCAACCGGACGGCCGGGAGAAACAGCTACGGACGGGTCACCTGCCGTCACAAGGGTGGCGGCCACAAGCGCCAGTACCGGCTTGTCGACTTCCGGCGCAACAAGTTCGGAATACCTGGCAGGGTGGAGACCATCGAGTACGATCCCAACCGCTCCGCCAGGATCGCCCTCGTCTTCTACCCCGACGGCGAGAAGCGCTACGTCCTCGCCCCCGAGGGGCTCAAGACGGGACAGACCATCCTGTCCGGNCCCGACGCTCCCCCGGAGGTCGGCAACCACCTGCCCCTCGAGAGGATCCCCCTGGGCTCGATGATCCACAATGTCGAGGTGAGGCCCGGCAGGGGCGGCCAGATCGCGCGCAGCGCGGGCGTTTCCGTCCAGCTCCTGGCGAGGGAGGGAGGCTATGCCACCCTCCGCATGCCCAGCCGGGAGATGAGGATGGTCCCGCTGGCGTGCATGGCCACCATTGGGATCGTCGGGAATGCCGAGCATTCGAACATCAGCCTCGGCAAGGCGGGCCGCTCCCGCTGGCTGGGCATCCGCCCCAGCGTGCGCGGTGTTGCGATGAACCCCGTCGATCACCCCATGGGCGGCGGTGAAGGCAAGTCGAGCGGAGGGCGGCATCCCTGCTCTCCCTGGGGCCAGCTCTCGAAAGGCCTCAAGACCCGTCGGCGGAAGCAGTCGGACCGCCTGATCACGCGGCGCAGGCCCACCGGCAAGAGGAGGAAGTAAATGGCTCGGTCGGTGAAGAAGGGCCCCTTCGTGGACGGCAAGCTCCTCGAGAAGGTCGCCGGCATGGAGGGTCAGGGGGAGAAGAAGGTCATCCGCACCTGGGCTCGCCGGTCGACGATACCGCCCGAGTTCGTGGGCAACACATTCGCGGTGCACAACGGCAGGAAGTTCGTCCCGGTCTACGTGGTGGAGAACATGGTCGGCCACAGGCTCGGGGAGTTCGCTCCGACGCGCACGTTCCGCGGTCACCGCGAAAAGAAGAAGTAGGCCGGGGAGGGCATGGCAATGGAAGCTTCCGCCAGGGCGAAGTTCGTTCGGGTGCCTCCTCGCAAGGCCCGTCAGGTCGCAGACCTGATACGGGGCAAGTCGGTGAACCAGGCTCTCTCGATCCTGCTCACCGTCCCGAGGAATGCCTCGCACGAGATCGAGAAGACCCTCGACTCCGCAGTCTCGAACGCTGTCCAGAAGGCCGAGGGCACCAAGCTCGATATCGACGAGCTGACCGTGGCCTTCATCGCCATAGACAACGGGCCCATCATCAAGAGGATCAAGACAAGGGCCCGCGGGCGCGCAAATCGCATGCGCCACAGGACGAGCCACATAACCGTCACCGTCAGCACTGCTCTGGCGGCGGGCAGCGCCAGGGAGGGATGACAGTGGGGCAGAAGACGAACCCGGTTGGTCTCCGACTCGGCATAAGCCGCGGGTGGAACTCCGTCTGGTTCGCGCGCGGCCGCAAGTATGCCGAGCACCTCGAGGAGGACGCCCGGCTCCGCAAGTACATCCTGAAGAGGCTCGAGAAGGCACAGATCTCCCGGGTCGAGATCGAGAGGAAGCCGCAGGAGGTCCAGGTCACCATCTGGACAGCCCGCGCGGGCCTCGTGATCGGATCCCGGGGCAGCACGATCGACCAGCTCACGAAGGAGCTGAAGATCTTCACGGGCAAGGCGGTCCGCACGAAGGTCGAAGAGATCCGCCAGCCCGAGCGCGATGCCAGCCTGGTGGCCGACAGCATCTCCAGGCAGGTCGAGAGCAGGGTCTCCATCAGGCGCGCCATGAAGAGAGCCATATCCGACGCCATCAAGGCCGGGGCCGAGGGCATCAAGGTCTGCTGCTCGGGCAGGCTCGGCGGCGCGGAGATGTCCCGTACGAACACCTACCACGAGGGGCGTGTCCCCCTGCACACCCTGCGGGCGGACATCGACTTCGCGCGTTCCATCGCCAGGACGACCTACGGCGTCATCGGCGTCAAGGTCTGGATCTACAACGGCGAGGTTCACGACTATCCGGGCCAGGGTAGCCCGGCCGAGTAGCGGGTGATGCGTCATGTTGATGCCTAAGAGGACAAAGTACCGCAAGATCCAGCGCGGCAGGATGAAGGGCCAGGCCAAGGGCGGCAGCACGATCGCCTTCGGCGAGTTCGGGCTGCAGGCCATCGAGCCGGCCTGGGTCACGAGCGCCCAGATCGAGGCCGCCAGGGTGGCCATCACCCGTCACGTGAAGAGGGGCGGGAAGATCTGGATCCGCATCTTCCCGGACAAGTCCGTGACCTCCCTCCCGGCCGAGACGCGCATGGGCAAGGGCAAGGGCGCCGTCGACCACTGGGTCGCGGTCGTGAAGCCGGGCAGGGTGATGTTCGAGATAGAGGGTGTCGAGGTTTCGATCGCCCGCGAGGCAATGAGGCTTGCGAGCCACAAACTCCCTCTGCTCACGAAATTCGTCGTCCGGAGCAAGGGAGCTGAGGCATGAAGACCACCGAGGTCCGCTCCATGAGCGCCGACGAGCTTTCCGGGCGCATCCGCGAGCTTCGTCAGGAGATCTTCAACCTGCGCTTCCGCAAGTCGGCCGAGCAGGTGGACAACCCCGTCAGGATACGCGAGGCCCGGCACGAGCTGGCGCGCACCCTCACAATTCAGAGGGAGCGGGCCCTTGGCTTGAGCGCAGAGGCCGAGGGCGGGAAGTGAGGAGTGACAGATGGCTGATGCCAGGATCCACAATCGCCAGGTTCTGAAGGGGACGGTGGTGTCCGCCGGCAGGATGGACAAGACCGTGGTGGTGGAGGTCGTCACCCTCAAGGCCCATCCGACCTACAAGAAGCGCTTCCGTCAGACAAGGCGCTTCTATGCACACGACGAGAACAACGAGTGCGGGATAGGCGACGTCATACGCATTGCCGAGACGAGGCCACTTTCCCGGCTGAAGCGCTGGCGGCTTCTCGAAGTCATCGAGAAGGCCCGGTAGGAGGAACCCGGAATGATCCAGCAGGAGACCCGGCTCACAGTCGCCGACAATTCCGGAGCCAGAGAAGTCCTCTGCATCAAGGTTCTGGGTGGAACCAGGCGGAGGTACGCCAGCATCGGCGATGTGATAGTCGTGGCCGTCAAGGAGGCGACTCCCAACGGTGCCGTCAAGAAGGGCGAGGTCCGCAAGGCCGTCGTCGTCAGGGTTCACAAGGAACTCAACCGCTCGGACGGCTCCTCCGTCAGATTCGACGACAACGCGGCGGTCATAGTGGATGACACCCTCCAGCCCGTGGCCACGAGGATTTTCGGACCCGTGGGGCGCGAACTTCGCGCCGGATTCATGAAGATCGTCTCCCTAGCACCGGAGGTGATCTGAAGATGCACGTGAAGAAGGGCGACAAGGTCCTGATCCGCTCGGGCGATGACAAGGGCAAGAAGGGCAAGGTGCTCAAGGTCTTTCCCGAGAAGAACAAGGCAAAGGTAGAGGGAGTGAACTTCGTGAAGAGGCACACCCGCCCGAACAGGACCAATCCCCAGGGCGGGATAGTGGAGAAGGAGGCCCCCGTGGCCGCTGCAAAGCTGAGCGTCATCTGCCCGGGTTGCGGCGAGAGCAAGGGCTTCCGCAACGAGCGCGACTCCGAAGGGCGTCCGCGCCGCATCTGCAAGTCCTGCGGCGAGAGCCTGTAGGGAGGCGGGCGGTATGAGGGAGATCCCGAGACTCAAGAAGCTCTATCGCGAGGAGACCCTGCAGAAGCTGCAGAGCCGCTTCGACTACAAGAACGTGAACGAGGTCCCGAAACTGGTCAAGATCGTCGTGAACATCGGCCTCGGCAAGGAGGCCATCGAGAACGCCAACAACATCACCAACGCCCAGGACCAGCTCGGACGCATCACAGGGCAGCGCCCCGTGATAGCGAAGGCCCGGAGGTCGGTGGCGGCGTTCCGTCTCAGGGAGGGAATGCCCATCGGCGTTTTCGTCACCCTCCGCGGCGACATGATGTGGGAGTTCCTCGACAGGCTCGCGAACTTCGCCATCCCCCAGGTTCGCGACTTCCGCGGGCTGTCCCCCAAGGGATTCGACGGCAGGGGGAACTTCAATTTCGGCGTCGAGGAGCAGGCGATCTTTCCGGAGATAGACGTGGACAAGATCGACAAATTCCGTGGCATGAACATCACTGTCGTCACCACGGCGCGCACCGACGAGGAGGGCCTCGAGCTGCTCAAGCTGCTCGGGCTGCCTTTCCGCAAGTCGGCCGGCGCGAGGTAGGGGGCTGGAGTTGGCTAAGAAGTGTCTCGTCGAGAAGCAGAAGCGCACGCCCAAGTTCAAGGTCCGCAAATACAACCGCTGTGCGCTCTGCGGAAGGCCCCGGGGGTTCCTGCGCAGGTTCGGCATCTGCCGCATCTGCTTCAGGGACATGGCCAACAGAGGCCTCGTCCCCGGTGTCTCCAAGGCAAGCTGGTAGGGGGTAGGCTATGTCGATGACAGATCCCATATCCGACATGCTCACCCGGATCCGCAATGCCGGAAGCGCCGGCCACAAGATGGTCGACATACCTGCGTCGAACCTCAAGGCGGCAATTGCGGGGGTGCTGTATCGCAGAGGATTCATCCGCGGTTTCCGCCGGATGGAGGACAACAAGCAGGGCATCCTCAGGGTCTACCTGTCCTACAGGGGAGGCAAGTCCCTGATCGTCGGCCTGAAGAGGATCTCCAAGCCCGGCTGCAGGGTCTACAGAGCCGCGGACGAGATCCCGAGAGTGATGGCCGGCAGGGGCATCGCGGTACTCACCACCCCGCGCGGAGTCCTCACCGACTCCGAGGCGCGGAAGCAGGGCGTGGGCGGCGAAGTGCTGCTCCACGTCTGGTAGGGAGGCCCCATGTCCCGTATCGGTAGGCTGCCTGTCCCGATCCCCGCCAAGGTGGACATGGCGATCGAGGATGGGTCCGTTCGAATCAAGGGTCCTCTGGGCGAGATGCACCATGTGCTCCCGCAGGGCATATCCGCCGTCGTCCGCGACGGCGCCCTCCACATCGAGCGCGACAGCGAGACCACCGAGATGCGCCGCATGCACGGCGTCACGAGGGCTCACATCGCCAACAAGGTGAAGGGCGTCAGCGAGGGACACGGCATAACCCTCGTGGTGAACGGCAAGGGCTTCTCCGCAGAGGTCAAGGGCAGGGTCGTCGAGATGCAGCTCGGATTCTCCAGCCGCATGCTGGTCGAAGTGCCCGAGGGTATCAAGGTGACGGTCCAGCCCGGCCAGAATACGTTCACACTGGTCATCGTCGGCATAAACAAGGACCTGGTCGGTTCCTTCGCGTCGGTGCTGTACAAGATCCGCCCCGTGGAGCCGTACAACATGATCGGCTTCAGGTACTCGGATCAGCAGGTGCGCCGCAAGGCCGCCAAGACAACGAAGTAGAGCGGGAGGGCACAATGGCAACGGTTGACAAGAAGACTGGACTGCGCCGGCGCCACCTCCGCATCCGCAAGAAGATCTCGGGGACCCCGGAGAGGCCTCGCCTCTTCGTCCATCGCAGCAACAAGCACATGCTTGCGAGTCTCATCGACGACACCACCGGGAGGACTCTCCTCTGCGTGACCACGACAGCGAACGAGTTCGCGTCGCCCGAGAAGGAAACGAAGACCGACATGGCGGCCAGGCTGGGCCAGATCGTGGCCCGGAAGGCGCTGGAGCTCGGAATCGAAGCGGTCGTGTTCGACAGGGGCGGACACCCCTACCACGGCCGCGTCCGGGCCCTTGCCGAGAAGGCCCGCGAAGCCGGCCTCAAGTTCTGACGGAGGGCAGGAAGTGGCTGAGAACAAAATAGTTACGGGTGAGGATAGAACGGATCGCTCTGCCCGTCCGGAGTCAGAGGAAGAGCAGCTCATAGACCGGCTCATCTCGGTGAACCGGGTTGCCAAGGTCATAAAGGGAGGCCGGAGGTTCGGCTTCAACGCCCTGGTCGCCGTGGGCGACGGCCGGGGGCATGTCGGCGTCGGGCTCGGCAAGGCCGCCGAGCTGCCGGAAGCCATCCGCAAGGCGACCGACGTGGCGAAGAAGAGCATGATCGAGGTCCAGCTCGTGGACGGCCGCACCCTCCCTCACGACATAACGGGTGAGTTCGGGGCCGGACGGGTCCTTCTCAGGCCGGCCAGCCCCGGCACGGGCGTCATCGCCGGCGCCGCGGTGCGCGCCATCATGGAGTGCGCGGGCGTGAAGGACGTGCTCAGCAAGTCCCAGGGGACGAACAACCCCCACAATGTGGTGAAGGCGACTCTGGCCGGGCTCCGCGATCTCACGCTCATCAGCCAGGTAACCTCCTGGCGGCGCGCGGACGTCGAGCGGAGGCGTCAGAACAATGGCTGAGAAGAAGCTGGCCATCAGGCAGATCCGCAGTGGGATACACTGCCAGCAAGTGCAGAAGCGCACTCTCGAGGCCCTCGGGCTGCGCAGGATGAACATGCAGGTCGTCCATCCCGACCGTCCCGAGATCAGGGGGATGATCTTCAGGGTCAAGCATCTCGTGAGTGTCGAGGAGGTTGAGGAGTGAGACGACTGCAGCACCTCCGCCCCGCGATGGGCGCCGTGAAGAAGCCGATCAGGCTCGGCTGCGGCGACGGCACCGGAGTGGGAGGAACGGCAGGCAAGGGCCACAAGGGGCAGAAGGCCCGCGCGAAGATCGCGAGGGGCTTCGAGGGAGGACAGCTCCCGCTCCAGCGCAGGCTCAGCCACAGGGGCTTCTCGAACGAGCGTTTCGCCACCGTGTTCCAGGTCGTCAACGTCGGCATGCTTGACCGCTTCGAGCAGGACACCGTGATCACCCCCGACGTGCTCAAGGACGCCGGGCTGATCAGCAGCAGGCTGCGCCCGGTCAAGATCCTGGGTCACGGCTCGCTGGCGACAAGGATCACGGTCTGCGCTCATGCGTTCAGCAGGACCGCCGTCGAAGCGGTAAAGGCCGTGGGCGGTGCCGTAGAGGTGCTCGACTGATGCGGGGATTCGACAACATCCTCCGGATCCCGGAGCTGAGGCGGAAGATCTTCTATACCCTCTTGCTCCTCGCCGTGTACCGGCTGGGCGGGTTCATCCCGGTTCCCGGCATCGATGCGGTAGCTCTCACCGAGGCTTTCCGCAGCGGTGCAGGGAACATGATGGGAATCTACGACCTCTTCGTGGGCGGGGCGCTGAGCAGGGCGGGCATCTTCGCCCTGGGCATCATGCCCTACATCTCCGCCTCCATCATCATCCAGCTCCTCACGTCGGTCATGCCCTACTTCGAGAGGCTGAAGAAGGAGGGCGAGGCCGGTCGCGCGAAGATGAACGAGATCACGAGGTACTCGACGGTCGCCCTGGGCTTCATCCAGGCGCTGGGCATCTCCCAGTACCTCGTCGGCCTCAATTCCCAGGTCCCCGGCGTCGTGCCCAACCCCGGCATCGGCTTCACCGCCCAGACGGTCCTGACGCTCATCACGGGAACGATCTTCGTCATGTGGCTGGGCGAGAGGATAACCGAGCGCGGCATAGGCAACGGCATCAGCCTCATGATCTTCGCGGGCATAGTCGGCAGGATCCCGGAAGCCATCATGGCCCTCTACAGAGATGTCTTCGTCCTGCAGCAGATGTCGTTCGTGACGCTCATCTTCATACTGGTTTTCATGTTCGCCGTGGTGGCCTTCGTCGTCCTGATGACGGAGGCACAGAGGAAGATACCGGTCACCTACGCCAGGCAGGTCAGGGGCCGGAAGGTGTTCGGCGGGCAGAGCACGCACATACCCCTGCGCCTGAACACCGCGGGCGTCATCCCGATCATCTTCGCGCAGTCGTTNCTCATGTTCCCGAGCAGCATCGCGATGTTCTTCCCCAACAGTGGCATAGATGATGCCGTGAACCGCATCTTCTCNCCCGGCAGCTTCCTGTACATGTTCGTCTATTCCGCTCTGATCATCCTCTTCACGTTCGTCTACACGGCCCTGGTGTTCAACCCCAACGACCTGGCCGAGAACATGAAGAAGTACGGCGGATTCATACCGGGACGGAAGCCCGGGAAGAGCACCGCGAACTACATCGAGAAGGTCCTCGTGCGCGTCACGCTGCCGGGTTCCCTCTTCCTCGCGATAATCGCGATCCTCCCTATGATCATGATGCGAAGGGCGAACCTGAACTTCTACTTCGGCGGCACCAGCCTCCTCATCGTCGTGGGCGTGGCTCTCGAAACCCTGCGCCAGATCGAGACGCACCTGCTGATGAGACATTACGAGGGCTTCCTGGCCAAGGGAAGGATCAGGGGCAGGCGGTGAGACTCGTCCTCCTCGGCCCCCCCGGCTCCGGGAAAGGCACCCAGGCGGCGCTTATCTGCGCCGAGTTCGGGCTGCAGCACCTGTCGACGGGCAACATGCTCAGGGATGAGATAGCCCGCCGCAGCGACCTGGGGCTGGAGGTCGAGGCGACGGTCCGGTCGGGAGCCCTGGTCGACGACGCCACGGTCAACCGCATCGTGTTCGCCAGGCTCGACAGGGACGATTCGTTCCTGCTCGACGGATACCCCCGGAATGCATCCCAGGCGGGCGCCCTCGACGGATACCTCGGGGATGGCAGGGCCCTGTCGGGCGCCGTCCTGCTCCGGGTCCCGGGGGACGAGGTGGTGCGCAGGCTGTCCGGGAGGATGACCTGTTCCGCCTGTGGCTTCACGGGCTCGGGTGCTACGGGGGGCGGCTGCTGCCCCGGGTGCGGAGGCCTGCTCGAGGTCCGTCCCGACGATTCGCCCGAGGTCATCCTGCGGAGGCTGGGAGAGTACGCCCGGAGCACCGCTCCGCTCGAGAGCTACTACGGAAGCAGACTCCTCGCAGTGGACGGCTCCGGATCGGTCGACGAAGTGTGGGTACGGCTCCGGGAAGCGCTGGTGCGCTGGTCATGACGGCCGGCATACGCCTGAAGCGTCTGGTCGAGAGCTCCCGGATAGTCCGAAGGGTCCTCGACGAGCTGCGCGGGTCCGCGGCGCCAGGCGTCACCACTTCCGAGCTCGACGAGATAGCCCGCAGGCTCATCGAGGAGGAGAAGGGCGTCCCGTCCTTTCTCGGATACCGGGGTTATCCGGCTTCGATCTGCGCCAGCGTGAACTCCGAAGTCGTCCACGGCATCCCCGGCGGCCGGAAGCTCGCCGAGGGCGACCTCCTCAGTGTCGATGTAGGCGTCTACAAGGATGGCTTCCATGGAGATGCGGCCGACAGCTTCTTCATCGACCATGCGCCCGGCCCGAAGGCGCAACTGCTCCTCGATGTCACATATGAAGCCCGGAGGCTTGCCATCGAGCAGGCCAGGCAGGGCAACCGCATCGGTGACCTGGGGGCTGCCGTGCAGGAGTACGTGGAGGCGCATGGTTTCGGAGTGGTTCGCGATCTCGTGGGGCACGGGATCGGACGCCGTCTGCACGAGCCCCCGCAGATCCCCAACTTCGGCGCCAGGGGGAGGGGACCGAGGATATCCGAGGGCATGGCCCTTGCGATAGAACCCATGGTGAACGAGGGCACCGCCGATGTCATCATGCTCGACGACGGGTGGACCGTGGTCACGGCGGACGGCCGTCTCTCCGCCCATGCCGAGCATACGGTGATCGTCACTTCAGGGGAGGCGTTGGTGTTGACGGCGTGATCGCCCGCTGCGATGTTATGAATTCTACGCAGTACGCGGGATGGAGAATGGCTTGGCCAAGGATCAGGGTGTCGTGGTTGACGGTACGGTGGCGGAGACGCTGCCGAACAACATGTGCCGGGTGAGGCTGGACAAGCCCGAAGGGCACATCGTGCTCTGTCACGTTTCGGGGAAGATGAGGATGAACTACATCCGTATCCTCGTGGGTGACAGGGTCACCGTCGAACTCTCGCCGTACGACCTGACCAGGGGCCGCATCACGTACCGGTACAAGTGAGAGGCTGAAGCGATGAAGGTACGCACTTCCGTCAAGAAGATCTGTGATTACTGCCGTATAGTGCGCCGCGAGGGGCGTGTGCTGGTCATCTGCCCGCGCAACCCCAAGCACAAGCAGCGTCAGGGCTAGGCGCGCAAGCGTCCCGGAGGTAAGCGGTGGCGAGAATTGCCGGTATCGATCTTCCCAGGAACAAGCAGATCCTCTATGCGCTCCCCTACATCTACGGCATAGGTCACACTGTTTCCGCCGAGATCCTGTCGAAGACTGACATCCCTCCCGACAGGAAGACGGACGACCTTACCGAGGACGAGGTTGCCGCGCTGCGCAGGGTCATCGAGAACGACTACAAGGTCGAAGGCGCCCTTCGCGCCGAGATCGCCATGAACCGCAAGAGGCTCATGGACATCAGCTGCTACAGGGGCCTGCGTCACCGTCGCGGCCTTCCCGTCCGCGGCCAGAGGACGCACACCAATGCACGGACCCGCAAGGGCCCGCGCGTAGGCCACATCAAGAAACGCTAGGCAGGAGGAGGAAGCTTTGCCCAAGGCACAGCCCCGCGGCCGCACGACGGCCAGGAAGATCACGAAGGTCACCGACCTCAACGGGATCGCCCATGTGAAGTCGTCGTTCAACAACACCGTAGTGACCATCACGGACTCCCGCGGGAACGTCATCACGTGGGCCAGCGGAGGCACGACCGGGGCGAAGGGCACCCGCAAGGGCACCGCTTTCGCCGCCAGCCAGGCTGCCGTGCAGGCGGCGGAGAGAGCTCTCGAAGCAGGGCTGAAAAGGGTCGAAGTCTGGGTGCGCGGGCCGGGCTCCGGACGCGAATCCGCCGTAAGGGCCCTGCAGTCGACGACTCTCGAGGTCACGGGAGTCAAGGATATCACGAAGGTCCCGCACAACGGCTGCCGCCAGCCCAAACGCCGCAGGATGTAAAGGATAGATTACCGTAGGCCGCCCGTTGCGGCCTGTTACGATACCTTCAGGGTCGGGGGTACCAGATGGAATACAGGAGCCTGCATCTGCCGGACCGGATCGAGTGGGACGAGGAGGGCCTCACGGACAAGAGCGGCCGCCTCGTCGTCACGCCCCTCGAGCGCGGATTCGGGAGGACGCTCGGCAATGCCCTGCGCAGGGTGCTTCTCTCATCCCTGGAGGGAGCTGCCCCGGTTTCCGTGAGGATCGACGGTGCCGATCACGAGTTCACCTCGCTCCAGGGTGTCTACCAGGACGTCCCGGACATCATCCTCAACATCAAGAGCCTCGACATCAAGCATTCGGGCACGGGCCCCGGCACGCTCCGGCTCGATGTCAAGGGTCCCGCCGTCATCCATGGGAAGGATCTGAAGGGTGATGCCTTCCTGCAGATCCTCAATCCGGGCCAGGTGATCGCCGAGATCGGCCAGGGCTCGAAGCTGAAGCTCGAGATCACGGTCGAGCGCGGCAAGGGATACGTCACAGCCGAGGACTGGTACGACGTGGGGCGCGGGCGCGAGATAGGCGACATCCTCCTCGACTCCTGGTTCGGCCCCGTGCGCAAGGTCAACTGCGAGATCGACAGCGCGCGCGTCGGCGACCGCACCGACTACGACAAGCTCATGATGGAGATAGAGACCGACGGCTCGATCACCCCCCAGGAGGCTCTCTCCATCGCCTGCGATATCCTCATGAAGCATTTCGAGCTCATCCTCGGCGGGAAGGCCGCTGTGGAAGCGGAAGCCGCGATCGAGGAGGAGGAAGAGGACCAGGCGTTCAAGGACATGCCTCTGCGCGAGAGCGGGATGCCGATGCGCCTCGTGAACTCGCTGGCCGCGGCCGGCGTGGAGACCCTGGCGGAACTCGCCGCGAAGACGCCCGAGGAGGTCCTCTCGATGCGCAATTTCGGCCAGGCATCGCTCACGATCATACAGGACCTGCTGGGGCAGTACGGCCTGTGCCTTGCCAAGGAATAACTACGGGAGCTTGCTGACATGAGACACAGGAAGACGACCCCCAAACTCGGATACAAGAGGGACCAGCGCGCCAGGCTCCTCAGGAACCTCGTCACCTCCCTCATCATCCACGAGCGCATCACGACGAGCCCGGCGAAGGCCAGGGCCACCCGCAGCATCGCCGAGAAGATCATCACCCGCGGCAAGAACGATACGCTTCATTCGCGCCGCCAGGTCGCCTCCTTCATCTACGGAGCAGAGGCCGTCAGGAAGATCTTCAACGAGCTCGGCCCCCGCTATGCCCAGAGGCCCGGGGGCTACACCCGGACCATGAAGCTGGGTCCCAGGGCCGGAGATGCAGCCGAGGCCTGCGTCCTGGAGCTGGTCGACTCCTCGGTCGCCTTCAAGCCCAAGGAGAAGGAAAAGGGCAGGAAGGACAAGGACCAGGAGAAGAAGGAGAAGAAACAGAAGAAGAGCGAGGCCGGCGGCCCCGCTCCCGCCTCCGCCGCCCGCCAGTAGACGGGTAGGAGGCTCCTTGAAGGGCATCGCCGTCCTCACTTCGGGAGGCGACGCCCCCGGGATGAACGCCTGCATCAGATCGGTGACGAGGTCCGCGCTTGCCGCGGACCTTCCCGTCTACGGAGTCCTCCACGGCTTCGAGGGCCTCATCGACGGCTGCTTCACGCGTCTCGCGCGCAGCGACGTCAGCAACATCCTCCAGAGGGGCGGGACGATCATCCATGCCGCGAGGAGCGAGCGATTCCTGCAGCCCTCCGGCAGGGCGGCCGCAGCTGCCTCTCTCGAGTCGGCGGGGATCGACGGCCTCGTGGTCATCGGTGGCGAGGGCAGCTTCCACGGAGCCGATCTTCTCGCGAAGGAGCACGGCGTCAAGGTCGCAGGAGTCCCCGGGACGATCGACAACGATGTCTGGGGCACCGATCGCACGATCGGCTTCGATACCGCCGTGAACACCGCGCTGTCAGCCATCGACCGCATAAGGGACACGGCCGCGGCGCACGAGAGGCTCTTCGTGATCGAGGTCATGGGCAGGACGGCAGGATTCATCGCTCTCGAAGCCGGCATTGGCGGCGGCGCCGAGTCGATCCTCCTTCCGGAGATACCCACGGACCTGGGCAGGCTGGTGTCCCTGCTCGAGCGGAGGAGATCCGAGGGAAGGCTCTCGAGCATCGTGGTGGTGGCCGAGGGCGACGATGCCGGGAATGCCGTCCAGATAGCCGAGAAGCTTCAGGAGATGGCGGGTCTGACCTGCCACGCGACCGTCCTCGGACATGTCCAGCGCGGAGGCTCGCCCACTTCGCTCGACAGGGTGCTGGCGACGAAGCTTGGCTGGGCGGCGGTGCAGGCGCTCCTGGACGGCGCCGCTCCCTGCATGGTCGGCGAGGTCGCGGGCAGCCTCCTGCGCAACCCCCTGTCCTCCTCCTGGCTGGGCCGCAAGCCTCTAGATCCCGTCCTCGTGCATCTCTCCTCTCTGCTCGTCTAGCCGTCGGATCACCAGCTGCTGGGAGCCATAGGCGTAGGGAGCGACCTGGTAGGGCTGGAAGATCACCAGGAAGCTGTCGACGGGTTCCGCCGAGCCTGCCGCATCGGGCAGGGGGAGAAGGGCGGAATAGTTTTCTGCCGAGGGTGCGGTGCCCTCGTCGATCCAGAGTCCGTTCCCGCCGAGGATGGCCCTCAGGCTGTCCGCAGCCATCGCGGCGAATGCCGCGAAGTCAGCCGAATCGCCCAGCAGTGACGACGGCTCGATGAACGCCCCCGCCGCGATGTCGTAGATGTANGAGCGGTCCCACGACATGCCGTGCGCGCCGCCCGAGTAGTCCCAGCCCGACTCCAGGATGCAGACGAGGCCCCGGGGGGATGGCCTGTGGACGAACGCCGTCTCGAGCGAGAGGGTGACATCCCCGCCGACGCCCTCACGCCAGCCGCCTGCATCGCCGACCAGGGCGAGGAAGGCATCGGCCTCCCCGC
>JGI20215J15232_1000136_pt1 | contig 18558 bp, 15 predicted proteins | sample WetSurMetagenome_2_FD_15232 | JGI IMG/M metagenome (IMG submission 15232) | reverse complement strand
TGAAGGACTGGGAGAAAATCTAAGGGTGACGGGAAATCCTTTTATGAGTTCACCTGTTCTCATATCGGGATAGGAATATGATTGACAAACGATTGGAAAACCTTGCCACGATTTTAACCCGTTATTCATTAAATCTGAAGAAAAACGATCTTTTTGTCATCTCTGGGAGCCATCTTGCTGCACCATTGATCAAAGAAGTTTATCGCCAAGCAATCAAGATGGGTGCTCATCCGTTTACCCATATCGGCATTGATGGTCTTGCTGAGATTTATTATCAACACTCATCCGACCAACAACTCAAATACGTCTCACCTCTGAGTAAATTCGAAATTGAACAGATCGATGCAAGCCTTTCCATCATCAGTCCCGAGAACACCCGTAATATGACAAACATAGACCCGAAAAAACAAGCAATCAGTAACACAGCCCATCATCAGATTCATCAAACATTCCTGGAGCGGGCTGCTAAAAAAGAACTTCGCTGGTGTATCACTTTATACCCGACCCAGTCATCAGCACAAGACGCAGAGATGTCCCTTGCGGATTATGAGGATTTTGTATTCAATGCTGCCCACGTCCAGGCAAAGGATCCGATTCAATACTGGCAGACCGTCCATACAGAACAAGAGAAGATACGAAAGCTCCTGAGTACAAAGAAGAATCTTCATGTTCTAGCAAAAGACACCGATCTTCGAGTATCTGTCGCAGGAAGAACCTGGATAAACTGTTCTGGAAAAGAGAACTTCCCAGACGGTGAAGTGTTCACCGGTCCTGTCGAAACCTCAGCAGAGGGGTATATCAGCTATTCGTTCCCTGGTTCATATAACGGCAGAGAAGTCAATGATATCAAGCTGTGGTTCAAGAAAGGTGTTGTAGTGAAAGCAGAAGCATCAAAAGGGGAACAGTTTCTCCATGCCATGCTCGCCATGGACCCGGGTGCAAAACGTCTTGGTGAGTTTGCGTTTGGAACAAACTACGGTGTGAAGGACTATACGAAGAACACCTTGTTTGATGAAAAGATTGGCGGAACGATTCATCTCGCGGTAGGAAGCGGGTATCCCGAGACCCGCAGTAAAAACATCTCCAGCCTGCATTGGGATATGGTCTGTGATCTGCGGAAAAACGGGGAAGTCTACGCGGATGATGAATTGATCTATAAGAACGGACGCTTTTTGAACCTCTAATGTTTCGCTCCAGATGAGGCATCAGCAAATATTTAAATTATAACATTATAAGAGATAAAAAATATAATTCGAATTCTTAAGCAGACGGAGGAAAAAACATGAACAGAAATTATCAACGCAAACCCATCTATCCAGCCTTCTTAGTTTTCATAATCGCAGGTCTTTTCATCATCCCGGGGTCTGCAAACCTTTTTAATGACCTACAAAAAAATGAATATCACACAACAGAACGAGGGTCCACCATCTATGTTGATGACAGTAACACCGATGGGCCTTGGGATGGAAGCATCGAGCATCCCTACCAGTTTATCCAGGATGGTGTTGATCATTCAGTCGGAGGAGATACTATCTCCGTCTTCAGTGGTCTGTATATAGAGAATATTGTCATACCTGTTTCACTCGAGATCATCGGTGAGGGAAAAGACCACACCGTGATTACCGGTGATGGTTTCGGAACCGTTGTGAAAATCATCGCAGAGGGTGTGACGATTTCTGGTTTTAAAATTACGCATTGTGGAAGTAATCCAAACAACGCTGGTATCTTAATTCATACACCCTATAATACGATTGTCAATAACACTATAGAAGACAATAATTATTATGGGATCTACATCGTAGAAGGATACAACAACACCATCTATCACAACAACATTGTTGGAAATACCTATCAAGCGTTTGATGTCCTAGCCTGTAGCTTCTGGGATGGAGGATACCCTGCTGGAGGAAATTACTGGGATGATTATGAGGGNACCGATGCGAATGAAGATGGGATTGGAGACATCCCNGTCCCAACAGGGAATTGNTCAACCGATCGCTATCCGCTCATCCACCCCTATGGTTCCATCCGCAACACTGATTCNCATGAGACGTTCTTATCGATTCAAGCAGCAATCAATGATGATGACACTCAGGATGGTCACCTGATTGTTATAGGCGTAGGAGTTTTTTTGGAGCATCTCTTCATTACCAAATCCGTCATCCTCGTCGGAGTTTTTGGGGATTCTACTGTTATTGATGGGAGATTCACCGGTGATGTCATCACCATCTGCGCTGATGATGTCACTCTAGCTGGATTCATGATCCAACACAGTGGGACAGGGGAACAAAATGCTGGGATCATCATTAATGGAAATAACTGCACCATTTTACAAAATACAATCTATGACAACTTCCAAGGAATCATCCTCAAACAATCAACGGAGGATACTACGATATCATACAATAAAATCTCAGATAGTGGATGGAATGGGATAACCCTAAAACCAGGGTGCAAGGGTACCTACATACATAATAATACTATTGCGAACAACTTCTACGCAGGTATTGGGATTTCTGAATCCTCGAATAATTACATTTATCATAATAATTTCAAAGCAAACCGTCATCAAGCCTACGACGATGCCGCAAACATCTGGGATAATGGGTACCCCTCTGGGGGGAACTACTGGAGTGATTACACAGGGTCTGATGATGATGGTGACGGCATCGGCGATACACCCTATGCCATTCTCGATGGGATTAACACCGATAAATATCCCTTCATGGAACCCTATAGTGGGCACGATACAACACCCCCTGTCGTCAAGATACAAAGTCCAAGTAACGGTGTGTATCTCCGGGGTCTTCGTTTGTTGTCCGGTTTGTTCAAAAAAAGCACCATCATCTATGGTCCTATCACCATTGACGTGGAGGCATCAGATGCAGGATCAGGGATTGAACGAGTTGAATTCCTCATCGATGACTCCGTAAATCCAGAATCTACCGACACACAATCTCCTTATAGCTGGGAGTGGACTCAACCATTCCTCTTCATGCGGAAGCACACCATCATTGTGGTTGCGTACGACAACGCTGGAAACCCCAACTACGATCAGCTCGATGTACGAAAATACCTTTAATCTTGCAAGGATAGTATCAGAAAAGACAAAATCCTCCCTTCTATTATCCATTCCAATGAAACTGCTCTGCGATCATATGCTTGGTTCACTGGCGAAATGGCTTCGGATTTTTGGATATGACACCTTCTATCCTGATGCGACCCTGAACGATGATATGGTCCTTCAGGTCGCCCAACATGAAAAACGAACCCTCATTTCTCGGGATAAAGAGTTACTATTTCGAGCGAAAAAAATACTCATTCCTGTTCTTGATATACACACAACAAATCTGACCGAACAATTACACCAGGTGCTGAAGGAAATACCTCTCGATGAGAATACAATCCTTACTCGTTGTACACTGTGTAACACCCCACTTCACTCTCTTGAAAAAGAAGCAATAAAGGATAAGGTCCCCGAGAAGGTATATCAAACCAGAAATGAGTTCTGGGTCTGCCCCGCCTGTTCCAAATATTATTGGAAAGGGACGCACTACGAGAACATGATAGAAAAAATCAATACACTCCGACAGAACGAACCATCATAACAATCAGATCATATGGACGATCTGAGCATGTGGGACTCCTTTGATTTTCAAAATACAATCCGGATCGACCAATCCTAGGTCAATTGCACAGGTCACGGTTTCGTCTCCAACGAGGTTAGCAATCGTTGCATCATGCAAAAAAGACTCCAAGGTTTTTTTATCGATACGCTCCCCCTCATAGAAACGTTTCGCCACATCAATTTGCAGTTTTCCTTTCCGGAACTTCTTGCCGAGGAGGTGCTCGTCACAGGCACCGATGACAACGTCATCACCTTGATGGTAGACTCTGACACTGATCATAAGGGTACGATCCTTTGTGTTCTGTCCTTATAAAACTATTAGGAACTTCTGTTTTATATAAATTTCGAAAAAAGAGGTGAAAAAATGAGAATTGAAACAGGAGGAATCGACCGGATGTTGCTTAGAAGTTGATGATAATAATAAGACCGGTTCCAATGAACAGACAAGCGATAAACAATTCTATTGTTTTTGTTTTTAGAGAAGATGAATGATATTTTTTCGCAACCGGTGGACAGAAGATGCTGCTGTTATCTTTTCTCCGTAAAATCGTTTTCATAGGACTTCCTCGCTAAGTACTGTTGTTGATTGCGTTATAAAGGACTTGTTGTACAATCCCTACCAATTTTCTTAAGAATGTCTTTTCGAAGTCTATAAAAAAAAAAACTCTTCATGCATCGCTTTTTTTTATCTGCGTGGAGTATTTTTATAGCGGAGGCTGATAAAGAAAGTGGATTTATCGTTGTGCTTCGATTACTTCTAGCTCTTTTGTTTTTGTTTCATACGGGCGGACGAGAAGTACAAGGATGACTGGGATAAGCATGAAAAGTCCTCCAGCTACCCAAAACCATTCCATGGAGGGGGATACGGTTAACATAATCCCAGCAAATGCTGGTCCCACTACATACGACACCCGTGCTATCGTTGTTGTCCAACCCATACAGGTCCCTCGTCGTTCTGTAGGGAAAATCTCCGGGATATAGACAACAATCCAGGTATAAGAAAACCCGCCGAAAAACCCAATGATAATTGTGATAATGCTCGCAATGGAGATCGGTGTTAATCCAATAAGACCCACGGACAACCCAAGCCCAATACATCCAATGAACAAACCGGTTTTTCTACCTATTTTATCCATTGTCCAGCCACCAACAACTGCACCAACCATCATAAGAAGGAGGCTGCCAAGTAAGATTAATGACCATTGATCAAGTGTATATCCATGGATGTCTATGAAATAATGCCCAGCCCATACCACAAACATCGACACAATTAACCCACACATCCAGATGACTGCGGAAAATAAGATATATTTGATATCACTTCGGTTAATAACGCCAATGCCGTAGAAATGTTTCTTCCGTTTACCAAGTTTCCGTTCCTCTTTAATCACTTCGTAACGACAGGTTTCCTTCATAAACACCCACATAACAAGGACCGGTATCATAAAGAGAAACATCACACCATACATCCATTTCCAACTTAGTCCTAAGTGAGAGAGTACCGATGGGATGATTGCTTGCAGAGGAATCAAACTTATAAAATATGCAATAGAGACATATTTTGCGCGTTTTTCTGCTGGTGCTTCTTCGCTAATCGGGATAGTCCACATGTTTGATACCGTCGCAAAGATTATGATCGTAAAGAATACCATATACAGATGGATTGATGGTGTAGCGTAGACCATTCCAAGCGATGCGCATCCAAACAATAGTATCAGAATTAACAAGGAATTTTTTCTTCCTATGATATCGGTTAATCCATTTAATAGGAAAATTAGAACGGTGGGTATAAAATACAATGCCTTCAACCAGGAATATTCGATGTCGGTCACAGAATAATCCCGTAGCACGTTTGGTATCGCGGTGGTCTCGATAAGCGAGAGGTACGAATCCATAATCGCGATCATTCCCATAAAAATGATAAGATAAAACAGATAAGACCGGCTTCGCTGATTCATGGAGCCGTCGGTTTTTTTCTTTTCTGCAGTGTCCATGTCTACTTCAATCTCCAAAAACAATCCTTTTGTTATTTGATGAATCAATGGTTGATGCTTGGAAGTTTTTTTTTAGTATTGTATTTGAAAATTGTTTTATCGATTCACTTCAATTTCTTCAAGTTCTTTGGTTTTTGTCTCATATGGATGGAACAGGAGAACAATGATAATTGCCAGTATCATTAGAAGTCCTCCTACGACCCAGAACCATTGCATGGTAGGATCTGCTTCCAGCATAAGAGCCGCAGTAACCGGTCCAACAACATACGAAATACGTGCCACGGTCGTTGTCCAACCAAGACAAGCTCCTCTCCTTTCTGTCGGGAATATCTCCGGGATATAGACAATAACCCAGGCATAGGCAAATGCGATAAAAAATCCTACAAGAGCAGCCATAACTGGAAGGAAAGCTACCGGTCCAAATCCTAATAAAAACAAGGACAGAGCAAATCCTCCTGCTCCGATCATAAATCCTTTTTTTCTCCCTATTTTATCCATAACATAACCACTGACTATCCCGCCAATAATCATCATGATACCTGAGACAAGAAAGACCAGTAACCATTCGTTACGAGCATACCCATGAATTTCCATAAAGTAATATCCCATCCAACGGATTACAAGAAGAGAATTAATTAACCAACACATCCAAATGAATGCTGAAAAAATGATATACCGAACATCACATCGATTTATCGAACCAAGTCCAAAGAAATGCTTTTTCAGTTTTCCTGATTTGCGTTCCTCTTTGATTTCATCATAACGTCCAGTTTCCTTCATAAAAACCCAGAGGACAAGCACGGGTATCATGAAGAAAAACATGATTCCATACATCCATTTCCATCCGAGTGTTGGGATTACATACAGAGGAATGATTGCTGAAAGTGGAAACAGACCAATCACATAGACAATAGAAACAAGTTTCGCACGTTTCTGCGCTGGTGCTTCCTCGCTGATTGGAATCGTCCACATGTTTGATACGGTCGTAAATGTCACGATGGCATAGAAGACCATGAAGAGATGAAATGTTGGTGAGAAAAGTGCAATCGCGAGTGATGAAAGACCCATCATGAGAATAAGGAGGAGGATGGAATATTTTCTCCCAATGATATCAACTAGTCCGTTGAGTGCGAAAATGAAAAATGTTGGAATTAGATAGAGTGCTTCCCACCATGAGAACTGAGACGCTGAGATTGCATATTCATCAAGAATAGAATTCATATACGTGATGGGGACCATGGAAAGATATTGATCCATGATTGCAACAACCCCCATAAAAAGAACAAGATAGATGATGTATTGTTTCGATCGTGCCTTTATAAAACCACTTGCTTTGGATTGTTCTGCGGTTACCATTTTTTTTTACTCTCCAAAAACAATTCCTTTTTTATCAGATAAATCAAGGGTTGGTGCTTGTGACGCACGTTTTTTTCGTGCCATTGCATCGTAGGCTTCTTTGCCTCCAGCATCTTCAATGATTTTTTTTCCCGCTATATTTTGATGTTGAATGCTGATGTTGACACGTTCCATAGAACCGGGGGCGAGTTTTTTTAATAGTTTCGATCCTAAACCTAAACCATATGGAATCGATTCCATATTCATCGTTGTTCCAGGTAAGGCAAAGAACCAGATGCCAAGAGAACCCTCGCCAAACTTCGTAATTGGGATGCCGCCTGCTGCCTGCCGTTCTGCGGTAGGACCGACATGAGCAGGAACCCATTTTCCATCAATGAACGCCTCTCCTTCTCCTTCCATCATAAAGAATCCCATTTGATCGTACCATTTTTTTACCAATGGATCTGGCGTAACCATGGTATCGTACCATGATTGAATCATGTTCATCGCAAACGTCTTGTATCGTGCTTTGATTCCAGCGCAACGACACAAGGCGATGAACACCGAGATTAAATGAAAACAGGTTCCTGTACCACGACGTATCGTTTCCTCAACAGAATCCATTCCGCAAATTTCTAAATCAAGTTTTTCTTTGACGAATTCAAACGCAGCTTTTGCGAACTCATAATCGGTTTTCTGAAACGCACCAAGCTGATGTGCAAGAGCCACTACCTCAGGAGCACGCGGGTTGCAATATAGGGTGGGTCTTAGGTATTTCTCATCGGTGGCACCACACCTCATTTCTTCTTTATAGGGTGATAATTCATACGGGCGCTTTGGTCTGGCATATCGTTCCTCGGAACCCTGGATTGTCCGGAGTTTTCTTAAATCACTAGGGTTGGAAAACAACACCTTGCTTAAAGAAAGAGCACCGCCGATCAGTAATTTCAGATAGGTTCCATGTGGGATGTATTCCCTGTCTTTCATCTCTCGTAGACTTACCATATAAGTATTTCCTAAAATGGGAAGTACCATATATTCTTTTCCAAATGGTTTTTTTAACAAGAGGTGATTCTATCCTGGTATGCGGGCTTTGGTTACCGGGGGAACTGGATTTATTGGGAGCCATCTCGTCGATGAACTGTTAAATCAAGGATATGATGTACGAGTGTTACGACGAAGCACAAGTCCTGTTAGATGTTTCAATGAAAAAAAAGTATCGTTTACCATCGGTGACCTTACAGAAAAAGAGTCACTGATACGAGCCTGTCATCAGGTTGATGTGGTGTTTCATGTTGCAGCACTTCCACGGGACTGGGGTCCAAAAAAAATCTTTTTTGAAGTCAATTTCGATGGAACGAAAAACCTTCTCGATGCGTGTGTAAAAACCAAAGTCCCACGCTTCGTCTTCATGAGCTCTGCGGCAGTGTATGGATTCCCAAGAACTGAAAAATCAATTCCTGAAGGGTTTGTAAAAAAACCAACAGCAAAATACGGTGAGTCGAAATTATGCGCAGAAGAATTGCTCTGGAACTACGGGGTAGAAAATAATATGATTGTTACTGCAATTCGATCTCCCCTGGTAACCGGTCCACGTGATCGAATGATTGCCCCTTTTCTCATCAATGCACTCCAACAAGGAAGATTATTCTACATCGGGCGTGGTGAGCAGAGACTTTCCATTTCTGACGGACGTGATGTTGCACAGTGTCTCCGTCTGGGTGGTGAATCCCAGAATGCTAATGGTCAGGCATATAACGTTAAAAGCTTCCGATAGCACACCAAAACAACTGATGGGAACTCTTGCAGAACGACTCATATGCCAAGCACCACGGATTCATCGCTCCTATTTTGGGGCTTATGGGCTAGCCAGCATCGTTGAAGCAATCTGGATGATTTGCGGAAAACAAGATCCTCCCTTCACTCGTCATAAGGTAAAAGTACTGGGCACAACACGTCTGATAGATATCAGTAAGGCACAACGAGAATTGGATTATTCACCCAGGTACAACTGTGCATCCACCATTGATGATATGGTCTCCTGGTATCATACTATGAAACAAGGGCCTTCTACCGGATCACAAGAATCAATACGATAAACACCGTGACAACAATATTATTGACTAAAAAAAGAGCCACCTTAGTTTTTCCCAGTCTTTGTTCTTTTGGCAGATGCCGCTGGTTAGCCCAAAGGGCGCCCCATCCAAGCAACCACATGCCAAACACACCTGTGAGAAGGAGATAAATGGTCATCAGAATAATTGGTTTTTGAATGAACATGAGCGGAACGCTAACGAATAGAAGATAGATTAGAATGTAAGCTTGAAACCGTTTGAAACTTACTTTTTGAGCACGGGCGCTCAGTGGATCAAGCCAGGCTTTGATCATACGAGGGGTNGCATCCATCCCTGCGTAAATCGACCCACCGATGACCACAACCATGGCAATCGGGTACAAATAATACCCGACAAACGGGCTGATGACCTCATAGATGCTCTGTTGTTGTGAGATAAGATCAACACCATTGGGCACGAGATGATTTTGTCCTAGGATGACGACCCCTGCGGCAAGAAACGCAATCATAAAAATTGCGACAACAATAAAGGAAACCAAAAGGTCAATCTTAACCCCCGCTAAGATTTCAGATTTTAACGCAACCTTTTTTTCATGAACCCGTAAGCGCCACCAGGAGATATATGCCGTGAAATCAGCATATGCCCCATGCATAGTGCCATAGATGGCGGCTAATTGTAACATGACGGGGACCGCGATGATGTCCTCAGCAGTCACCCAGGGTGCGACCGTGGGTATCTGAGGGGTAAACAATCCCTTCAGGATGGCGATCCAATCAGGATGAACGACGGCAACCGCAATGACAGCACCGATAGAAAGAAATACCACGAATACGAGTTGGATTTTCTCAATGATTCTATAGGAACTGATTAACCCGAGTAGCGCAATTGCTAACCCAAGACCAGCCCCCCAGATGATAAAATCTCCAGTCCCCGTAAACAGGGTGATGACGTTCCCAAGTATGGTTAGAAACGTGGCAATCATAAAAGGGAGCAATGCAAACCCTATGATGAGGGAGATGATATTGATCCATCCGCATGGTCGTACTCTGGCAAACAGACTCATTATATGCTCTCCGGATAATAAAGAATATCGGGTCGCAAGATACGCGGTCAGTCCTTTGGTTATCAGCGCAAAGGTAANGATCCACAATGCAGAGTATAGAGGGACAGCCCATGCACCAATCCTCGGAGCAAGGACGATATCCCCCGCNCCAACGCTCATGCAGGCGATAACAGCACCTGGACCAAAATATTTTAGATAACTCAGATATTGGCGCGCGGTTTTCTGCATTTACTGATCCTCAAAGATGATACTATCATGGTTCTTTAACAGTTCATTTTTAATCGTTTCCTGCCTTCGTCTCTTTCGTGCCTCTGCGTCATAGGCTGCTTCCCCGCCCGCTTGCTCAATGGTCTTTCTACCTTTCTCAATTTGTTCTAAAATCCCGATATTGATTCCAGCAACGGAGCTTGGTACAAGATGTTTCATCAAAATTCTTGAAGGAATCCCAAGTCCAAGAGGGATGGATTCTCTGTCGAAGAGAGTCCCGGGTATTGGGAATAACCAGAGTCCTGCGGAGTCTTCCCCTAATTTTGTGACAGGGATCCAGGATGCTGCTTGACGTTGTGGCTCCGCACCGACATCCGCGGTGATCCATTTCCCATCGATAAACACCTCACCTTCACCATGGAGTAAGAAAAACCCCATGGCATCGTACCACTGTTTCATGAGCGGTGCATGATCAAGAGCTGGCGCTATCCAATTATCCAGCATGGTGAGAGCGAAAAACTTGTATCGCGCCGGGATACCTCCAGCACGGCATAAGGCGATAAATACGGATATCTTATGTAAACAGGTCCCAGTGCCTCGATGTATAATCTGATCAACATCATCCATGGGGATGATTTCAAGGATGATTTTTCTTTTCGCAAATTCAAATGCAGCTTCAGCAAACTCCCTTTGTGTCTTTTGGTACGCCCCAAGTTGATGTGCCAATGCGATAATCTCAGGTTCCTGACAGTTACAAAACAATGTTGGTCTCAGATATTTTTCTTCTGAGATGCAACTTTTCATTTCAGGTGAATATGTTGGAATCGTATATGAGGGGGTTGGTCGAATATAGACGTTTTTAGTTGTCTGGTTCTTCAACATCTTAAATGTCCCAAGATTGAACAATAACACCTTCAAAAGGAAGAAAGCACCCCCGATGTTCATCTTAATCATATGCATTGGGGGAATCATTTCTTTTCGTTTGATTTCCCAGGGTGTCAACATACTTTTACGAATCCTTGCTTAAATCAACGGAAAGCATCCGACGGACTTCCTCAGCACATCCACGAATCTCTTCACCAGCAGCTCGTTTAATCTCTGGTTCTAGTACTGGACCNGGACGATCACAAACCGGGCAATGCTCCAGCATCCGAACCTTATCCCCTGTCATGAGGAACCCAGGATAGCTAAATGCGGCTGCATCCAGGAACGCGTAGCGTCCCCATTCACCATATCCCATTGGTTTATTTTCGCTATCGAGGACCATTGGTTTATAATAATTATATGGCGCATGGAGGTAGTGCCCCTCCGGACAATGCGTCAGCCAACCGTTTCCTTCCACCATCCCATAAAGGTCCACACAGAATTTCTCAGGGATTCCAAGGATTTTTTCGACTTGTTTGCGGAAGTCCACGACAGGGACACGGACACCTTCGTATGCTTTCCATCCACCGCCTGTCGCCACGCCACCTCGGTCCCCGAAATCAAAGGACCGACCTTCTTTTTCCAATTTTTTCATCACAAAAGAGAGAATGAATGGAGCACCGACAATTGCGATTTTGTTCTTCGTTTTCTCTTGGTACTCTAACCAATGGATGATGTTATCAATCATTTTATTCGATTGTCGTTTTGCCGGTCATCGTCATCTGGATCAATTCGGTGGTGATCTCCCTATCAATGGCGACCTGTACATCTTGGATTGCATCGAAATAGATGGTGCAGACTTTCCCGGCATAGACATTGGTTTTTTTCGGGTTTGGCATCAACAGGTATCCAAACAGACTCGGTTCCCATAAGGGATAGATCATGGTGATCACTGATTTTGCTGCTGCGAATTCAGAGGTATAATAGGTTCGTTGATCTCGCGGGATGAACGTATGTCGACCGCTCGTTCCACTGCTGTAGGCGACTGCCATTCCTGCTTGGTTAAATGCATTGATGACTTCATCGTACGTGGGGTTCTTCTGAGGAATCACAATACGAGGCAATGACCCCGTGAAAATATTTCCTAACCAGGTGGCAAAATCACGACCCGCTGGATAATCTTTGAAGAAGGTATCAGGGATGAGAGGAATCTTCTCTAAATCATCATATGTTTTTATGTCGGCTGGGGAGAAATTTTTCCCTTTGCAGAAGTTCTGATAAATTTTGTTATTGTTATATTGATGCATGAAGGTATGTTTAATGGATTTCAATTGCATCTCGCTTGCTTCTTTGAGCGGGACACGGTAGATATCTTCTGTTTTGTAGATGGCGTCATCCGCTGGTGTCCAGACGTCTTTTGACGGAAAATATTTTTGCATATGGTCATGAAATTGCTTCATATAGGTGGGAAAATCTCTTGTTGCCATGTCAGGTCCTCATGTGTCTGTTTTTTCTATACTCCCCTTGATGCGTACCTTCGGAGAACAATTACTCTCTTTATAACTTTTCGTCCAGTATTATATTTCAATAGTTTCAACGATCCCTAAAGAAGGCTTAAAAGCACAGGTGACCTTAAGCAGGCCTGTTTATGCGAAAAACAGGAGCCGCAAGTCTACCACTGCATCCAGGAAAGGCACCACGGTGGTTGTTCAAACGAATGGTCGCGCTTTCAAAGGGCATCTCAGAGGTTCTTATCTACGAGTATGGGACTGATGAGTTTTTACGACGGTTGTCTGATCCGTTCTGGTTTCAGGCGCTATCGTGTGTTCTTGGGTATGATTGGCATTCATCAGGTACAACAACGGTCACCTGTGGGGCGTTAAAGGAGGCGATTAACCCTCTGGATCTTGGGATTGTTTTGTGTGGGGGAAAAGGAAACGCGTCACGAAACACTCTGGCTGAAATAGAGGCATCTAGTGATAAGTATAATCTTTCTACGTCGGTTGTCGATCGATTCCAGTATTGTAGTCGCATGGCTGCAAAAGTGGATAATGCCGCGATTCAAGATGGTCACACGCTCTATCATCACGTGTTTCTCCTCTCAGAACACAAGAAATGGGCGGTGATCCAACAAGGGATGAATGGGGAAACGAACTATGCTCGAAGATATCATTGGCTTTCAGAGGATGTACACAATTTCATCTGTGAACCTCATACGACCATTATCGGTGATGAGCGGCAAGAATTTGTGTTGGATATGACTGCAAAACAAAGCGTAGCAACACAAAAAATCTCGGTCGACTTGGTAAATGATGATCCTGCTCATTTACGGCAGGATTGGGCAAACCTGACCCGACATCGGAACCAAAAGACTCTCGATGACTGGAGTCCTTCGAAAAGCAAAGATGGTTCGTTTCCTCATCTTGATATGCCGCGGTCCATCAACTGGCGGAAAATGAAGGAAGTCTATGACGTCCAGCCGACCAATTATGAGGGTTTGTTATCGCAGCCTGGGGTCGGTCCAAGGACGATTCGGGCACTCGCGTTGATCTCAGATCTTATCTATGGAGAAAGACCATCCTGGGAAGACCCGATTCGGTACACGTTCGCCCATGGTGGAAAAGACGGTGTTCCTCATCCCGTGGATCTCTCTACCTATCAAAGCTCTATTCAGATTTTAGAGGAGGCCATCGCACAAGCGAGACTCGATCAAACTGAGAAACTCCATGCATTGAAACGTTTACAAAACCTTGATCCCCCGCTTCCCCTTAATCCATCTAATCTCCACGCCTGTGCATAGCTATTCTTTCAATCCTGTTCCTGATTGGAACATGTGTATCGTGATTCATTTTTCTGAGTGTTCTCTCAAGCAAAGTCTACATATACCAACGAACTTATACACCCATTTGCGCTCCCATGAACTGGAAAAAATTACTTCCTATTGCAGGGATCATCCTCCTTATTTACGTCCTCTGGAGATTCGATGTGGGAAAGATCATCTCTGTGTTTACCACGATCAATCCTTTTTACATTGCGCTTTCTTTTCTCAGCCTTCCGCTCTATGTTCTAGTCATCAACTTTGAATGGCAAATCCTTCAAAGGAAACAGAACATCCATGTCAGTTACTGGTACTCCCTGAAGAACTATTTCATCGGGTATTTCTACGGATTCATTACCCCGGGGGGCTTTGGGAACTATCTCCGTGCCCTGTATCTCCGGGAAGAAAGCAACACACCGCTACCGAAATGCATCTCGAATATCGTGACCTTGAACTCCATTGACCTCATCGCTCTTTTTATCATCAGCTCCATTGGTGGAATATTCCTGCTGGGGCGCTATCCGTACCTTCTCATCATCAGCCTGGTCTTCCTGTTTACCGCAACCGCGATTTTCATTTTTTTCCTGCGACAAAGAAAATCTAAGCAACTGTTCGAAAGGCTCCTTCATACACAAATCTTCCAGACCATCCAACGGTTCATGGACGACCCTATGGAGACTTTCTACGAAGACCTCCCCCGGTTCAGAGACCTCTGGCTGCCGTTTCTCATCTCCTTTGTTAGTTATGTGATCTTCTTCACAGAATTGTATTTGATCGGTCAACTCTTCGGAATCTCCGTACCGTACCTCACCATGTTCTTTATGGTTGCGATTTCAGCGACTGTTGCTGCCATCCCGATTTCTGTTCATGGTGTTGGGACACGGGATGCGACCCTGGTTGCGCTTCTTTCCATGTATAATATCTCGCCGGAAAAAAGTGTGAGTTTCACATTGTTCTGGTTCACCGTGTTCTGGATTACCCCTAGCATCATCGGTGCGTTCATCACTCTACTGGAAAATAAGAAGCTGCCTGAACGAAAAAAGAAACAAATCACATAAAAAAAACCAGTCTCATTTTGCCCCTAATACACAGTGCGAAGTCTATTTATATGGGAAAAACGTATTTATTTTCTATAAGGAGGTTGCTTGTATTTCAAAAAAGATTGGTCCCAAGATAAAAGCATTATCCGTTCTTTGGATATGGTTCCTTCTTCTTTCTCCTGGAGTGTTGGGAATCGCTTCTCTCTCGAATCACGCTTTGGCCTCTGATCAGGAACTTGTGTCGAAGATCTCAAGGGTGATTGAACTCCCACCAGAATCTGATTATGTCATCCGATTCGATTCGCAGAACCAGACATTGATAGCCCAAGAGACAGAACCAACCACGACAGGATTGTCTGAGAGCGTTATCGCAGCGATCGCAAAATCACCACGATGGATTCAACTAAGACTGACGAGTCAGTTTCATTATCTCAACGACCCAGAAAGCTATGCGGCGATCCTATTAAATTCCAGTAATCAGTTTGCCGATGAGATAGCGTTTTCCATCGCCTGTTGCCCTGTAGGAAGAGTTCCTTCTGCGGCACTTCTCAAGGAAAATGCAGAAGCATTGTATGAAAACGACCAATGGATCTCCTATGCTGACATCATTGAGTACGATGATGGAATGGGGAATTATTCTTCAACGATTCAATACCGGGTCCTAGAAAACGGAACTGAGAAGATTATAACGTTACCCTCTGAGATTTATTACTGGTATGTGGTCCATCCAAAGATAACCAACGAGGAAATCGACGCGGTGTATGGACCCCTGTGGCGCAACTATCTCTTCAACCACAATGACATCAATTATCCCTTGCTCAAGGAAAAACTCTCAGCCATCCGGTATCTCTGGGATTGTCAATCCTATGATCAACCAGGAGGACGACTCTGGAGTGTGTGTATCAACGAGCATCCGACCGCGATTGAGGCAGTCAGCTATTGGATCGGAAAGACCGTCCCAAACCAAGCGACAGGAGATAGACCTGGGCAAGCCTCAATCATCGCCCATGAACATAACGGCTGGTGCGGGGAGCTGCAAAAGATAGCGGTTGCTGCACAACGAGCAGCGCTCATCCCGACCATCGCTGCCAGTAATGTTGGTGAGGATCATGTCTGGCGTGAGTTCTATGAACGAGGCTGGCATGAGAACGACAACTGGTGGAGCGATACTGGTGGTGCTGTGGATAGACCAGATGTATACGCGTATGGATGGGGAAAGAACATGTCCGCTATTTACCAATGGCGTGGTGATGGGACTATCCTACAGGATACGGAGCGGTACATCCATGAAGAAGACCGCATCACTGTTGATTTTACGATAAAAGACCTTTTTTTACAGCCGGTTGACGGCGCCCGGGTCATCGTCCTAGTAAAAGGTCCAAAGGATATCACGTTTTATAGGAACCTTTTCTCAGAAAAACTACAAAACCTCTGGGATAAGCTTCCGGAGATTCTTAAAGGAAAACTTTTTTCGTTGATTTTTAACAAACTAGACGAACGAATCGATCACGTACCGGATAGCATCACTGGGTTTACGATCGCCACCTGGAGTTATACGGATTCGGAGGGACGATGTAGTGTTGAGCTAGGAAAGAACCTTAGTTATCTCTATTTGATCCAAGAGGGGAACTTGAAGAAACCCTGGCAACTCGCCCATCATAATACCCTGCGAAGTCTTAAAACAGGGACGGATAAATCATTTAGAATCACTCTGTTGGATGCCTCACGTAAGCCCCAGAAGACGACCCCTGAGAACATTCACCTACCTGTTTGTGGATTTCATCTTTCCTTCACCAGCAGTGGGTATCAATTACAGAAACATTTTACGAACGAAGGAGTCGGTAGATATGAATTTCTAGGGAGTATCGATATACTATTACTGGATCAAGATAATTTTCAACGATACCAGGACGGAACTGCGTTTAGTTACTTAAAATATTATGATAGTATCGGTGCCGCGATCAATGAAACCTTTACTGGTCCAACTGAGGAAAAAAATCTTTATCTTATCTTCAGAAATCATAACCGATTAACACATGAGATCATTGATTTTTCTCTGGATGTTTCTGTTCAGACCACCTGGTGACCGGGTGCAGATCGTTTCCCCGGACACCATGCTTTTTGAAACACCATTCTATTGCATCGGCGATAAGATTCTTATCTCTGGAATTGTGACAGGAGGACCAGTCTATCTTTCCTTTGATCATGAGCCTTCTGTAATCGAGCTTTTACCTATAAACGGGGAATGGTCTTATGTATGGAACACCTCTCAAGCGACCCTTGGTATTCATCTGATTACTATTTCTGATGGAGGGAACGTATCAGATGAGAAATCCATTCAGTTGATTGATGGACGTCCACCTTCTCTGACAATCGACACCCCTGTGGATAGTGCGATCCTTGAAAGAGGTATTCTCGATATCTCTGGACGAAGTTCAGATAATTGTGACATCGACCATATTGAAGTTACTCTGAATAATATCACAAAAACAGCAACTGAATCAATCACCTGGAATCTCTCGTGGGATACAACGGAATTCGCCCTCGGCGATTATCTCCTCTCTGTGAAAGCAATAGATACCCATGGTCTGATTTCAACTCATACACATTTGATAGTTCTCAATGAAAGTGGTCATAGCTGGAGCCCGCAGATCCACACCATATTCTATAGTCCTTCGAATCTCACGAACACCAGCAATGTGATTATCTATGCAAACGTAACATCGACCAGCCCGTTTGCCCTTCGCAATATTGTGCTTTACTGTTTTGAAGGGAACGAAACGATGTCCTATGAGATGTATCAATATGGCGCAAACCCGGTCCAAGGTCGTCATGAGGAGGACCCATTCTTCAATCAATCCAATGCCCCTCTTTTTGGTGTTGAACTCGGTCAGTTTTCCTCTGGTCAGTCTATCGGATTCTGGATCGTGGCAACCGATACTGCTAATAATAGGGTACAATCTGAGGGAGACGCGTTCACCATCCAATAGAACATACATAGAGACTTTTAACAACTTTTAAAAAAGGATGCAACATCCCAGATACATATTACTTGTTGTGGGGAATGAAAAGATGAGTCCAATAGATCAACCAAGGAAGCGAGTAGATAATCCACCTCAAAGATTACAAAAAAAATCACGGAAATGGATATACCTTGCATTGATACTCGTTGTAGTTGTGATTGCTGCTGTCGCAATCGTAGTATCCCAGAATCTGTTATCACCATCAAATGATAACAATGAACCGGAAGGAAACCCTGTCGCACTCTTTGATACGAGCTTTGGTACATTCAAAGTAGAATTATATCGGGATAAGATGCCGGAAACCGTTGATAATTTTGTTAAACTGGTCAATGATGGTTTTTACAATGGAGTGATTTTCCATCGAATCGGCGATAATTTTATGATTCAGGGCGGCGGATATTACCCGAATGGAACCCGAAAAACCAGTCCATATGGGAACATCCCCTTTGAAACCAGCGATGTGAAACATATCGATGGTGCGATTTCAATGGCGAGCACCGGAGCAAAGGTT
>JGI20215J15232_1000135_pt1 | contig 18596 bp, 16 predicted proteins | sample WetSurMetagenome_2_FD_15232 | JGI IMG/M metagenome (IMG submission 15232) | reverse complement strand
TGGCCCGGCTATGCGGGCACGGTTTTCGAGCCGCGCCCCGACTTCAAGGGCGACCTCGCCCGCAACTTCTTCTACATGACCACTCGCTATTACGGGGAGGATGCCGCCTGGCCCGGAAGCCCCATGACCGACGGCTCGCAGCTCCTCGACTGGGCCGTGGGCCTGCTGATCTCGTGGCATCTCGAGGATCCCGTCAGCGCCAAGGAGCTGGAGAGGAACGAGGCTGTCTACGCGATACAGGACAACAGGAACCCCTTCATAGACCACCCCGAGTTCGTCACGATGATCTACTATCCGACCTATGTCGGAGAGGACGAGGACCTGCCCGTGCAGCAGCCTGTGCTGGCCGTCTCTCCGAACCCGTCCGCCGGAGCCTTCATCCTGAGGCTGGAGTTGCCGGAAGCCGCCTTGGTCGACCTGGGAGTCTTCGACCCGTCAGGCAGGCTGGTTCGTGTTCTGCTCGACGACAGTCCGATGGACGCCGGCACCCACGAGCTGGTATTCGACGGGAACGGAGGCCTGGGAGGCCGGCTGCCATCCGGCGTGTACTTCGGCAGGCTGGCAACCCCCTCCGCAGTGTCGGCCTGCGCGCTTCTCATCCTGTAGACCCCGGGCGCGCCCATCCGTCAGCGGATGACCTCCACCCTGTCAGCGCCGTGCTGCGAGGGCTCGTCAGGACAATCGGATTCGCTGCCGGAGGAAGCTCGTCCACGTCCTCTCCCGGTCCGGGCTACTCCGTCAGCACCACCCGTCCGATCATCACGCCTTCGTCGGTCGAGCAGCGGAGGAGGTAGATGCCGGGAGGGTTGCCCGAGATGTCCAGGGGAACGCTGTGGGAGCCCTGCTCCATCTCTCCCAGCAGGGCACGGGCCACCCGGCGGCCGTCCTGCGAGAAGATCCCTACCTCGACGGATGAATCGAAGCCAAGCGTGAAGGATAGCCAGAAGCTGCCCGCCGTCGGAGATCCGCAGACCTGGAGGGCTCCGCCTTCAGGCACCCCCCCGCCGGAATGGCCGATGCCGGTGGTCGAGGCCAGGTACAGGCGCACGAAACCGTCGTAGTCGCTCGTCAGGATGTCCGGCGCACCGCTCTCGTCCCAGTTGTCCACGCAGGCCCTGAGGCCATAGGACTCCTGGATGGGTCCAGACGCAGTCTGGATCTGGACCATGTCGCTGAAATGAGGCGCGGCATCGGAGCCGTCGTTCCCGCAGAACCACAGGTTGCCTGCGTCCGTTCCCAGGAGCAGGTCCTTCATGCCGTCCATGTCGAGGTCGGCCACCGTGGGGACGCAGCGGTAGAAGAGGATGTCGGTGTCACCGCAGAAGACGCTGGACCACGTGGTGAACAGGTAGCTGGAGGCGGTGCCCGAGTTGAGGTAGAGCCGTATCGGGCTCCCGCCCGGATATGTGCCCTCGCTTCCCAGGACCAGGTCGAGCAGACCGTCGTCGTCCCAGTCGACCACGACCGGGGCGGAGTTGCCGCCGACATCGATGACCGATCCCCCCGCGAGCATGTCCGGCTGCGTATTCAGCGTGCCGTCGGAGCTCCTCGTGTAGTAGTTCACGAAACCCTCGCGGTCGCCCACGATCAGGTCCATCAGCCCGTCGCCGTTCATGTCCGCAACCTGCGGACTCGTGGCGCCGGTGCATCAACCGTAGGGCAGCGAGATGTCCGCCCCGTCGGCCTGCATGTAGGTAAAGCCCTCGAAGACAGGGGCGGGATTGTTCCACACGTTGAGATAGAGGCGGATCTTGCCGTAGTCGAACTCGCCCAGGATCAGGTCCTTGGCACCGTCGCCATCCCAGTCGTAGACGCAGGGAGAGCCATAGTAGCTGACATCTATGGCCGTGCCGTCGGACAGCACGAACGACGGGCTCTGGTAGATCGGCGGTGATGCCGCCACCGCGAACGCGGCCAGAAGCGCCACCGGACAGGCAGCTCTCATGCGTCCTCCTTCTCGAGTCTGCGAACAGGAACCCTCAGGGCGTATTCTCGCGCGGGCCTGATGCCGGGTCAATCAATCTCGAAGGGGCGGATGCCGGGCTAGAACTCGAATTCCTGCGAACCGCCGCCCGGCTCGCTCGCGGACCACAGGGAGCCCCTGCCCCCCGGGAGGCGGAACAGCGTCAGCGTCTCCCATCCGTGGCTCTCGACGACAGGCTTGAGGAAGGTGAACCTGGTCTCGACGATGTGTCGCTTGAGCTGCTCGTCATCCAGCTTCTCCATGCGACCCCGCAGGCGCATCTGGACGCCGGTGGAGGAGTCGAAGTAGCACAGCTCCACCGAGGGGTTCGCCAGCAGCTGCCGGCTCACGGGCTTCGACGTGCCGGTGCAGAATGTGAGACCCTTCTCGTCGACGACCGGCGTGTCCATGCCCCTCACGCGGGGCTCGCCATCCTCGACCGTGGCCATCCATGAAGTCGTGTTCTTCCTGACGAAATCAAGTATCTCATTGCGGGTCATTTCATATCCTCCCGTGTGTTGTCGGTGTGTCCGGATCCCCACCCGATCTATTCTAACACGGCGGACGCGGGACGAAGGGTGCACTCCGGCAGCGGCGCGGAGTCGTCCGGGAGACCGGCGGTTCCTCCCGGGCATCCCCGCAGGAGTGCGCAGCGCCGCCAGCCACAGGATCCCCGTATGGAATCCGAACCCCCGCCGGCTGTATCATCGGCTGTCGCACACTCTGAACACGGAGGCATCATATGCTGGCCTGTCTCGCGGCTGCGGCGCTTCTCGGCTCTGCGACCCCGGTTACCGACCCCGTGATCGTCCACGAGTGGGGGGTGGTCGTCTATTCGGCCGGCACGACAAGGGCCACGGGTTCGCCCGCGGCGGACCCGCTGGGCGCGATCTGCGCAGACGCTCCCGTGCTCTACTTCCACGGAGCCCCCTTCACAGGCGACGTCGCTGTCTGCTCTCTCGGGGAGATCTTCAGCACGTACCCGGAGCCCGACCAGGCCGGGGGACTGCTCCTCGGGCAGGGAGGCCTCGGTTCCGCAGCGAGATGGGAGGATCTGTCGGTACGGCCGTTGGACGACGGAGAGCCTGCGGCCGACCGCGCGGGCATGGCAGACATCACGATACCCGGCTTCGGCTGGGCCACCGGCCTGTGGCGCGCGCCGCAGGCCCTCTGGATACTCAGGGAGAGTGATCGCTTCAGGGACAGGTTTCTCTACTACGAGGTCGATCTGACGGATGTGGGATTCCCCGTACCGCTTCCTGCATACGCTCCGGCGGACGCCCCCGACGAGGATCTGTTCCGGGGAGAGGTCCTCGTCTTCCGCCATCTCGACGACGGCACCGTGGACTGCACCCTGGAGAGTGTCACCGATCTCGACGAGATGGATCGGACGCGCATCGCAGTGCTCGACGACAAATCCTGCGAGACCGCTGCCGCAACTGTCCGCCGATGGGCGGACGGGCTTCTCGGGGAGGACGAGATCCAGGCCATGTGGGCCACCTGGGAGCCGTTCGTGCTCCACGGCGACTGGGGCGGCGGGACGCTCGTCGTTTTCCCGATGCCCGGGTCGCTGGTGGAGAGGATCAGCACCATCGTCGTGACCCCCGACTCAGGAGCTCCGGTCGAATGCAGCAGGTTCTTCCTCGGGATGAAGGCGATCTGAAGGCGGGAGTCGGCATCGGCCCGGGAAACGGCATTCGACCCGGCGGCACCCGGGGCGCCAGGGGTGGATGGATCGAAACAGGACCTCCCGCCAGGTCACCGGAACCACCGGGCGGGCACCGGTCCGCTGCCCGGCCGTAGCGATCCCGGCGTCAGGCATGTCGTTCCTCTGGGCCTCTGCGGAGGACGCGCCCTCCACCCCGCCCGGTCCGGTGACAGCAAGGGTCGATTGAGCTATACTCTCGTCACGTGGAGACATTTGAGGCGTATTGCAACCACGAGAAAAAATGCTAAAAAGCCGTTGCCCGCGCCTCAACCGCCGTCCGCGGCGGTTTTTTGTTACCCTAATTTCCGGGAGATAGCCATGCGCAAGCTGTTCACGAGCGAGTCGGTTTCGGAAGGCCATCCAGACAAGGTCTGCGACCAGATATCCGATGCCGTTCTCGACGCCCACGTCAAGGACGACCCGATGGCCCACGTGGCCTGCGAAAGCCTTGTCACCACGAACTTCTGCCTCCTCGCGGGGGAGGTGAAGAGCTCCACCCAGGTGGATTACGAAGCGCTGGCAGGAGAGGTTATAAGAGAGATAGGGTACGAGATCCCCGACCTCGGCTTCCACTGGAAGGAAAACAGGTACCAGATCCTGATCCACTCCCAGTCGTCGGACATCGACCAGGGAGTGTCCGGCCACCAGGGCGGCGCCGGGGACCAGGGACTCATGTTCGGCTTCGCCTGCAACGAGACCGCGGCGCTCATGCCCCTCCCGATCCAGCTCGCGCACAGGCTTCTCGAGCAGTTCTCCTGCGTCCGCAGATCCGGCGGACTCCCCTGGGCCCGCCCGGACGCAAAGAGCCAGGTGACGGTGGAGTACGAGGACAACACGCCGGCCAGCATCGTCGAGATCCTGATGTCGGTCCACCACGCGCCCGACGCCCACAACGACGACATGAAGAAGGACGTCCTCGAGACGGTCATAACGCCGGTCCTCGGAGAGATGAGCTCCTCGATCGACTGGAGCGGGAAGTTCCTCTACAACCCCTCGGGCAGGTTCGCTATCGGCGGACCGCACGGGGACACGGGCCTCACGGGCCGGAAGATCATCGTCGACACGTACGGCGGCGCGGGCAGGCACGGCGGCGGCTGCTTCTCCGGCAAGGACGCCACGAAGGTGGACCGCTCAGCGGCGTACATGGCGCGCCACATCGCCAAGAACCTCGTGGCGGCCGGCGTCGCGGACAGGTGCGAGATCCAGCTCGCGTACGCCATCGGAGAGCCCGAGCCGGTTTCGGTGAGGCTGGACACCTTCGGCACGGAGAAGGTGGCCGACCTGCGGAAGGTGGAGAAGCTCGTCCGCGAGATCTTCCCTCTGCACCCCTATGGGATAATCGACTATCTGGGGCTCCGCAGGCCCATATTCAGGAAGACCGCCACCTTCGGTCATTTCGGCAGGCGGCCCGGCGAAGACGGCTCCTTCTCCTGGGAGAAGACGGACAGGGCCGGCGAGATAGCCTCCGCCCTCGAGATCGGCTGAGGGACCGCCGGCCGCAGCCGCAAGGCGGAACGAGGTGCCGATGCTGGTCCATCTCGCGCTGCTGCTCCTGTCTGCTGCGGCGTCAGGAGATCCCGACAGCCTGGACGCGCAGCTCGCCTCGACTCAGGCGAGGATAGTCGAGCTCGAAGCCAGACAGGCGCAGGCAGGGGAGATCCTCGTCGCCATCCAGGACCACCTCGCGGTGGCCCGCGAGTACTACACGCGCCTTTCGGCCGAAGAGTCCGGCCTCCAGGCGGCGATCGCCAGGATCGACGCCCGGTTCTCGACGCTCGACTCGGTGCGCGCAGGCTATGCCGAGGCCGTCTCCTCCTATCTGGTCTATGTCTACTCGCACAGGACCATGATAGGCCCGGAGGCCATCTTCGCTCCCGGAGGCCTGGCAAGGGTCGTCAGGCGCGAGTCGTACCTGGATTATCTTGCGCGAGGCGCGGCGGACGAGGTCTTCCTTCTCCGCACGGCGACAGACTCCCTGGCGCATTTCCGCGACTCGCTCGGAATCCTGCAGGACGACGCNGCGAGGCTCAGGGGGCAGATGCAGGACATCGAGAGCCGCATCGTGGACGAGGAGTCCCGCCAGGCCATGCTAAGACTCGAGCTGACGAGCGAGATCTCTATCGCACGCGACTCCGCGAGGACCATCGAGGACGAGAGGCGGCGCATGTCCGCCCTCGTGGCCGGCCTGAGAGTCTCCTCGGCGCCTCCGCAGGCCGGCATTCCTCTTCCAGAGCCCTCCTCGAGCAGCTTCCTCGAGGTGCACAGGGGAGATGTGCCGTGGCCTGCCGACGGGCGCATCCAGAGGGACTTCGGCCTCGAGGTGCATCCCGTGTACGGCACGGAGACCACGAGCGACGGGATAAGCGTGACCACGCTCCAGGGCGTTCCCGTGTTCGCCGTGGGCCCCGGCACGGTGATGTACGCCCAGGAGTTCCTCAGCATGGGAAGGCTTGTCGTCGTGGACCACTGTGACGGCTTCTACAGCGTCTACGGACACCTCGGCAGCATGGTCGTGGAGGTGGGCGACGAGGTCCCGGAAGGCGGGCAGATCGGCACCACGGGCTCCCTGCCCGGAGGGACGAGCGGCTACTACTTCGAGATCAGGAGAGGCGGCCAGCCCGTCGATCCGAGGGAGTACCTGCAGTGAGCGGAGGCGTCCTCAGGGAGCTCAGAGGCCAGGAGCGCGCAGGAGCTCTGCTCGACGGCGCGTTCCTCTCGGGACGGGTGCCCCATGCCTACCTCTTCGCCGGGCCGTCCGGCGTGGGCAAGCTGTCCGCAGCGCTGGCTGCGGCTGCATCCTGGATGTGTGAAAGAGGAGGGATCTGGTGCGGGGAGTGCCGGCACTGCAGGCGGGTCATGTCCCTCCAGCACCCCGATGTCCGTCTGACCATACCCTCGCTGGGCACCACGCAGCCCGAGGACATCGCTGCCCTGTTCACGGCGCGGGCGGCGGACGGGACGACTCCGTTCCGCCTGCCCGGCAACTGCACCGTCCCGATAGATGCTGTGAGGGAGATCCAGGGGAGGCTCGCACTCGCGCCCTTCGAGGGGCGGGGGCGCGTCGAGATACTGGTCGATGCCGACAAGATGCGGCAGGAGGCGGCCAACGCCCTGCTCAAGACGCTGGAGGAGCCCCCTCCGGCGACCCTGCTCGTGCTGACGGCAGTCAGGGCATCGGCCATCCTGCCCACCGTCCGGTCGAGGGTGCAGACCGTGCGGTTCGCCCGTCTCGATGCGGATGCAGTTGCGGACGTCCTCCGGGAGAGGACGGGCATGGATCCGGCGAAGGCCGCGGAGATGGCTGCCGCAAGCGACGGGAGCGTGGGTAACGCGCTGGAGTCCTCTGCGGCGGGCGACGATTCCAGGGACGATGCCCTGTCGGCCCTCGGATTGATGTACGAAGGCGATGACTCGGCGGCGGTGGAGTTCGCGGCAGGCGCTGCCAAGAAGTACGGGACTGCATCGAGCGCATCGTTGTGCGCGAGGATACGGTCCTTCCTGCACGATTCCAGGCGCGCGCTCGAAGGGCTGCCCCCCCTGTTCAGCCTCCCGGGAGAGGTCCTCTGCGGCGGAGGGCGGGAGGCTGCGGCACTGGACGAGGCAACCCGGCTGTTTGCAGTTTGCGAGACCCGGTTGAGGGCGGGAGTTCTGCCGCAGGCCGCCCTGACGGCTGCGATGACCGGAGCCGCAGCTCTGCTGGGGCGGAAGGAGACCAAGTGAACGACATTCAGGAGGTTCAGCCCTCCGGGATCTTCGAGTTCATCGAGGTGGCCTTCCGGGCCAGGAGGCTGGCGGTCTTCTCCAATTCGACGGGATTGCCGGTGGAGATGGGCTCGACCGTGGTCGTATCGGTGGAACGCGGGGAGGACCTGGGACGGGTCGTGGCCAAGTACCCTCCGGACCTGCCCCCCCCTTCGGAACCCATCGGGTCGTATGCGAGGAAGGCTCTGCCCGCAGACCTCGAGAAAGCGCAGGCGAACGCCGAGTTCGAGAAGAAGGTCCTCGAGTACTGCGCCGAGCGCATAAGGACCCGAAGGCTGGACATGAAGCTCACCGGCTGCGAATCGCAGCTCGACCGCCGAAGGGTGAGGATCTACTTCACCGCCGAGCAGCGGACCGATTTCCGGGCACTCGTGCGCGACCTTGCGGCCGAGTTCCGCACACGCATCGAGATGAGGCAGATCGGTGTCCGCGATGACGCCCGGCACAGGGACGGAGTGGGCATCTGCGGCCAGAGGCTCTGCTGCGCCTCCTTCCTCCGCGAGTTCAGCTCCGTCACTCTGAAATCGGTGCGGGAGCAGAACCTGGCGCCGAATCCCTCCAAGGTCTCAGGCGCCTGCAGCCGCCTGATGTGCTGCCTCGCGTACGAGACCGAGTTCTACAGGAGGGCCGCCCGCATCTATCCCGCCAACGGCACCGTCCACAGGATCGGCTCCAGGACGGGCACCGTGCTGTCCACCGACATCTTCGCCGAGAAGGTCACGATGACCTTCGAGGAGGGCACCGAAGAGGTGCTCGACATCGAGGAGTTCCACAGGAAGAGGAAGGGCGGCCGCTTCCGCGGACCCCAGCAGGAACAGGATCATCCCGGGCAGCCGGAGTCGTCCGACCCGCCCCGGGAGCCGGGCGACAAGCCGAAGCACCCCTGAACGGAGCGATGATGGCCAGGTACCTCGTTACGAGCGCACTGCCCTACGCAAACGGCCCGCTCCATCTCGGGCACCTCGCGGGCGCATATCTCCCTGCGGACATCTTCGTGCGCTTCCTGAGGATGAAGGGCGAGGACGTTCTCTACGTCTGCGGCACCGACGAGCACGGAGTGCCCATAACCCTCACCGCCGAGAAGCAGGGGCGCACCCCCCGTGAAGTCGTGGACGAGTACCACGAGATGATACGCCGCGACTTCGAGGCGTTCGGCATCTCCTTCGACAATTTCTCGAGGACCTCGAGACCCTGTCACCACGAATTCGCCCAGAAGGTCTTCCTCGACCTGCTCGCGGCCGGATACATCGTGGAGAGACCCCTCTCGCAGCTCCACTGCCCGAGCTGCAACCGTTTCCTGCCCGACAGGTACGTCCAGGGCACATGCCCCAGATGCGGAAAGCCCGGCGCCAGGGGGGATCAGTGCGAGTCCTGCGGGAGCTGGCTCGAGGCCCTGGAGCTCCAGCAGCCGATATGCGCCATCTGCGGAGCCACCCCCGGGCCGAGGGAGACCCGTCACTGGTTCCTGAAGCTGGACATGTTCCAGGACTGGCTGAGGGGCTGGCTCTCGAGCAGGGAGGGCTGGCGCGACAACGTCCTCAACTACTGCCGCGGCTGGCTCGACGAGGGGCTGCAGGAGAGGGCCATCACCCGCGACATCGAGTGGGGGGTGCCGGTCCCTCTGCCCGGGGCCGAGGGCAAGGTCCTCTACGTGTGGTTCGAGGCCCTGCTCGGATACGTGAGCAGCACGAGGGAGTGCCTCGAGAAAAGGGGATCGGGCGCAGCCTGGACCGATTACTGGAAGAACCCGGATTGCAGACTCGTCCATTTCATCGGCAAGGACAACATCGTCTTCCATGCCATCATCGAACCCGCCATCCTCCATGGCCTCGGCGACTACATCCTGCCCTGGAACATCCCCGCCAACGAGTTCCTGAACATCGGCGGGCAGAAGCAGTCGACGAGCAGGGGCACCGCGGTCTGGATGCGCGACTACCTCGGCCGCTTCCCGGCCGATCCCATGCGCTACGCACTCACCATCAACGCGCCCGAGGGGAGGGACACCGAGTTCACCTGGGGCGAGTTCCGCATTCGCAACAACGAACTCGCAGACGTGCTCGGCAACTTCGTCAACAGAACGGTGAGCTTCGCCGCGCGCGAGTTCGAGGGGACGATCCCTTCGTCCGGGAGCCCGGGCGACGCGGAGGCGGCGCTGTCCGCCAGGGCGCGGGAGACGGCGGTGGAGATCGACACGCTCATCTCGCAGTTCAGGATCAAGGCCGCTCTCATGTCGGCGATGTCGCTCGCGAGGGAAGCCAACAGGTACTTCGACTCCTCGGAGCCGTGGAAGACCGCCAGGACTGACAGAGCGAAGTGTGCCGGCACGATGGCCATGTGCCTCCAGATGGTCGACTGGCTCAGGCTCGCCTTCACGCCGTTCCTGCCCTTCTCCGCGGCGAGGATCAGGGAGATGGTCCCCTCGAGCGCGGATGACATGGAATCGATGGGCACGGAGACAGTCGCGGCCGGCACGAGGCTCGGGAAGACTGCGATCCTGTTCGAGAAGCTCGACGAAGGCTTCGAGAGGGTGTTCGAGAAGGCGGCACCGGACGGGAAGGCATCCGCTCCTCCGAAGGCGAAGGCTCCGGAGCGCCCCGAAGGCCTGGTCTCCTTCGACTACTTCATGAAGCTCGATCTGAGAGCCGGCGTGATCCTTTCCGCAGAGCCGGTCGAGGGAGCCGACAAGCTTCTCAAGCTCATGGTCGACACCGGCGACCCCGCTCCTCGGCAGGTCGTGGCCGGGATCAGGAAGCACTACGACCTGTCGTCGCTGCCCGGACGGCGGGTCGTGGTGGTGTGCAACCTGGAACCCGCGAAGCTGCGGGGAGTCGACAGCAATGGTATGTTACTGGCTTCGGATGGTGTGAACGGCGTGCTCCTCGTGGAGCCCGCCGTATCAGCCGTGCCGGGAGACAGGGTGAGGTAGCCGGCCTGGGGCCGGAGAGAGGGCATTGCCGTCATGTATGTAGGAGATCCCGGATTCCTGCTCGTGATCCTGGCGATGATACTGGGCCTCATCGCCAGCGCAGCCGTGCAGAGAACCTTCACCCGCTACAGCAGGATCGATGCTCACCTGGGGCTCACCGGGGCGCAGACCGCCCGCAAGATCCTCGACAACTACGGCCTCACGAACATCGAGATCGAGCAGGTCCAGGGCAGGCTGACCGATCACTTCGATCCGAGGAGCGGCGTTCTTAGGCTCTCGGGAGAGGTATTCGGCAGCAGATCCGTCGCGGCCATCGGAGTGGCCTCCCACGAGGCCGGTCACGCAGTCCAGCACGCCTTCAAATACAAGCCCGCACAGATCCGTGGAGCGCTCGTGCCCGTCGCCAACCTCGGCTCGCAGCTCCTGCTCCCGCTGATGTTCGCGGGCTTCGCCTTCCAGGCGTTCAACCTGTTCCTCATCGGCGCCGTCCTCTACGCAGGCGCCCTGGCCTTCCACCTCGTCACGCTGCCCGTAGAGTTCGACGCCAGCAGCAGGGCGGTGAAATACCTCGAAGGCACGGGCAGCCTGACAAGCGAGGATCTGGGCGGGGTCAAGAAGGTCCTGAGAGCAGCCGCGATGACCTACGTCGCCGCCGCCCTCGCATCTCTCGCGAACATGATCCGGCTCATCCTCCTGGGGAGACGGAGATAGTGGACCTCTCCACCCCTCTGATCCTCCTCCTGGTCTTCTTCAGCGTCGTCTGCCACGAGCTCGCCCACGGGCTCGTGGCGTGGAAGCTGGGCGATCCCACCGCCTGGAGGGCGGGGAGGCTGACTCTGAATCCGCTGCCGCACATCGATATCTTCGGTACGATAATCCTCCCCGTGATGCTCCGTCTCCTCGGGAGCGCGTACCTGTTCGCCTGGGCAAAACCTGTCCCGGTGGACCCCAGGTACTTCCGCGACCCGAGGAAGGGGATGATGCTCGTCGCCGCCTCCGGCCCCGGCACGAACCTGGCTCTGGCGCTCGTCCTCGCCCTGGTGTTCCACCTGGGGAGGACGCTCCTGCCCCCATGGGCGCTCCAGGGCCTGGCCGTGTCGTCTCTCATCAACATCATCCTGATGGTGTTCAACCTCGTGCCGATCCCCCCCCTCGACGGCAGCCGGATCGTCGCCGGCTTCCTCAGGGGCAGGATCCTCTATAACTACATGAGGCTGGAGCCGTTCGGCATGTTCATCACTTTCGGGCTGCTGTATCTCGGGTTCTTCTCCGGCCTCTTCACAGCCGCTGAACGGTTTGCGGTGGGGGCGCTGGGCCTCCGCTAGGGATTCGCACCCTGCTCGAAAGGGGTTCCTCATGATGCTCCTCCTGCTGCTCCTGGCGGCGCAGCCCGGTCCCGACGCCTCCTGCGTGGCGGTGACCAGGGACCTCACCGGCGCCGACCCCGGGAGCTGGGAGGAATGGGTCGCCTCCGAGCCTGTGACAGAGCCCTTCCGCATCCATACCCTCTTCAGCACTCCAGGCAGGGAGTCCCCCCGCTTCGTCATACTGCTCGAAGAGGGTCTCTCGGACAGCCTGGAGGAGGGCACCCTGGAGCAGTGGGCTGCCGACATGGAGCCCTGGACGGGCGAGGTCCTGGTGGCGGAGATGTCCTATTCCGCCCCGGAATCGCTTCGCGCATGGCTCTTTGCACAGCATGCCCTCGGGCTCGAGGGAGCCGTCCTCGTGGGCGACCTCCCTACGGCCTGGGTGGCTCTCGACGACGCCTTCTCCAGGTCCTCGGAGATGTTCCCGGCCGATTACTTCTACATGGATCTGAACGGGGTCTGGCAGGACAACTGGATGGGCTATCCCTCGGCCGGCGATCCAGGGCAGGACGGCAAGTACGACACCTGGGAGCAGGGGAGCCTCGGACCGGAGATCTTCTGTGCCAGGATCAAGACCTCCAACCTCACGGTGGGCACCGAGGCGGGGCTCATACAGGATTATCTCGACCGTGTTCACCAGTGGCGCATCTACGGCGACCCGGGTCCTCATCAGGCCCTGTGCTACGTGGACAACGACTGGGCCACATGGGGGGAGGACTTCGCCAGGTCGATGAAGCTCCTGTATCCTGACACCGAGATGATCAACGACCTGGAGCAGACCTGCGGGACCGATTACGAGGAGAACAGGCTTCCGGTTCCCTATGTGTGGATAAGCCCGTTCGTCCACTCCGGCCCGACCGTGCACCAGTGGAACCCGGGACCGGAGACGTTGTGGAGCGAGATCCTCTCCATCGATCCTCCAGCCCGCTTCTACAATCTCTTCGCCTGCTCCAACGCGAGGTTCACGACGCCACGCAACATGGGCTCGCTCTACACCTTCGCCACCTCCTCGGGCCTGGCGGCCGTGGGGAGCACGAAAAGCGGCTCGATGCTGGATTTCGACTACTTCTACCAGCCCCTGGGCGAGGGAGCGATGCTGGGCGAGGCCTACAGCGACTGGTTCGAGTTCATCACTTCCGGCGGATTCACGCCCTACGAGATGTCCTGGCATCTCGGCATGGTGCTGATCGGCGACCCGACTCTGAGGCCGGCTGCCGAGCTGGCAGGCCTTCCCGGCGCACCTGAAGCCGGAGAGGCGTCCGCACTGAGCGTGGCGGCAAATCCGTGCGCGGGGAGCGTCCTGCTGACTGTGAGGTCGGCGGGGGATCTGATGATCCTGGATATCAGCGGCAGAGCGGTTCTGTCGATCCAGGCGGCCGCAGGCGATCTGGCGCTGGATTTGGACGGGCTGCCTGCCGGAGTCTACACCGCGGTGCTGCGCTCGCCATCAGCGGGCACGGCATCCGCCAGGTTCACACTGCTCCATATCTGAGGCGCGCGGGGAAGGGCCGGCCCGCGGAACCCTTCTCCCTACAGCGTGACCCAGAGGGCGGGATCGTCCGGAAGCTCGCCAAGAGCCTTCTCGTTGATCTCCAGATCGTGCCTGCGCTCGAGCTCGAGCAGCCACGCAGTCAGCCTGGCCTCGGCCAGGGAGGCTCTCACCTGGGGCTCGAGGATGGGTGCTGCCTCTTCCCTGGATGCGGTGTGGGCGGGCACGACTCCTGCGAGGCGGGCGGATACGAAGCACTCGCCGTCGTTCTCCCCGAACCAGGGCGCGGGGTCGGACCATGTATTGGTGTCGGCGGGCTGGAGGGCGAAGATCGTCTCGCCTAAGACCGTCGGCATCTCATCCACCGTCCGCGGCCAGGAGATTCTCTCCCCCTCGGGCGCAAGGCCCGGGCAGACCTCGGACTGACGTGCCAGGTCCGACGCTTCTCCGTGGACGATCGCTCTCCGGAAGGCCGCCAGATCCACTTCGTTCCTGAGGATGATGCACTCCACCGAGCGCCTCTCGGGGATGGACGGGGGATCCGCGGCATAGGCGGAGTCGAGCAGGGCCGTGGTCACTTCGATGGAATCGTTCACGAAGTCGTTGTAGAGGCTGTCCGCCGCAGCCGCCATCATGAACAGCCGCGCCTGTTCCTCAAGCGAATCGGCTACTGCCGGGGACATCCTGCGGAACTCCTCGGCCATGAGTGAGCGATAGACGATCGCCCTCCCCAGATCGTGGAGCCAGGTGGTGTCGGACGGACTGGTCATCCTGAGCGTGGACTCGAACACGATCTCCGCCGAGAGGCGGGCCGCATCCCATCCTTCGCCGCGGATGCTCATCACGACGTCCGGGGATATCTCCGCCGGGATGCCGGTCCTGCTCCGGGCGTAGGCCGAGACCGCCCCGGCGTCGTAGGTGCCGTCGAACAGGGTGAGGGCCTCCTCCTGGTATCCGCGGAGGACCTCGACAGCTCTGAGCTGCGCGAGCTTTTCGCGGGCATATGTCTCGACCGCTTCGGTATCGGCCATGATGTCAGCGAGGAAGACCGGGTCCGTGGGAGCGATGGAGTCGAGCCTCAGGACGGTGCCGACGGGTCCGGTCGCCGACTCGCCGGGGNAGAGGTCCGCGAGGATGCCGGCCGCCTCCGGGCCCAGAAGCGAAAGGTAGGAGGGGCCGAAGGATGTCTGCACCCCGGTCCTGGAAGTCTCGGTGAACCAGACCGTCCAGGACATGTCGTGCAGGAAGGAGTCGATTTCCTCCCGGGTGACCTCCCGGGAGCTCCTGGCCATGATGGAGTCCTGCATGGCCCTGAACATCGAGGTCCGGGCGCTGGCGATCGCGAGTGTCCTGATATCGGGCCTTTCGAGATAACCCAGGTCTCTCATCTCCTGCTCGACCAGCATCTTCCGCCCGAGGGCCACCACGAAGTCACCCAGGGGATTGCCGCTGGCGCTGAACTCCTCCTGCGCACGGAGTTCGAGGGCGAGCCAGGCCTCCCCGGCCTCCCCGACCGTCATGGTGCTTCCATCGGATCTGAGGAGCCACGTGTCCTTCCCGGTGTGGCCGCAGGAGACACAGGCCAGGACCAGGGCGGCGCAGCAGATGAGTCGCGTTGATGTCACACGATCCCCCTCAGAGGATGACCCTGGGTCTGTACTCGCCGAACTCGCCTCTGAGCACGCCGCATATCTCTCCCAGAGTGGCGTAGCGCCTGACGCACTCGATGATGGGGGGCATCAGGTTCTCTTCGCCTCGTGCGGCTTCGCGGAGGGCATCCAGGCTTCCTGTGACCGCGGCTGACTCCCTTCCGCCCCTCACACCGGCCAGCTTGCCTTTCTGCGAGGCTTCCACCGAGGGATCGACCCTCAGCAGACCGGAGGGGGAGGGCTCCTCGATCTTGTACCTGTTCACCCCGACGACGACCCGCTCGCCGGATTCGATCTCGCGCTGGCAGGAGTAGGCCGCCTCCTGGATCTGCCTCTGCGGATAGCCCTCCTCGATCGCGCGGACCATGCCCCCGAGGCTGTCGATATGGGTGATGTAGTCGCTGGCGAGCCCCTCAATGCGGTCGGTGAGGCTCTCGACGAACCAGCTTCCGGCCAGGGGGTCGACCGTGGCGGTCACTCCGCTCTCGCTGGCGACGATCTGCTGTGTGCGGAGAGCGATCCTGACCGAGTCCTCTGAAGGCAGGGCCAGGGCTTCGTCCCGGCTGTTCGTGTGGAGGCTCTGAGTGCCCCCGAGAACAGCTGCGAGCGTCTGGAGAGTGACTCTGATGATGTTGTTGTCGGGCTGCTGAGCGGTGAGCGTGGACCCGCCGGTCTGGGTGTGGAAGCGCAGCATCAGGCTCTCGGGTTTCCCGGCGCCGAAGCGCTCCTTCATGATGCGCGCCCACAGCCGCCTCGCCGCCCGGAACTTGGCGACCTCCTCGAGGAGATCGTTGTGCGCATTGAAGAAGAAGCTCAGCCTCGGGGCGAAGTCGTCCACGTCGAGGCCGGCCTTCACGGCGGCCTCCACATAGGCTATTCCGTCGGCCAGAGTGAAGCCCACCTCCTGCGGAGCGGTGCACCCCGCCTCCCTGATGTGATATCCGGAGATGCTGATGGTGTTCCACTTCGGCACGCACCGGCCGCAGTATTCGAAAGTGTCCGTTATGAGCCTCATGGACTGGGATGGCGGGAAGATGTAGGTGCCCCTGGCCATGTACTCCTTCAGGATGTCGTTCTGGATGGTTCCTCGAAGCGCCTCCTGCGCGACTCCCTGCTTCTCTCCGACGCAGATGTACATGGCGAGCAGCACCGCCGCAGGCGCGTTGATGGTCAGCGAGGTGGATACCTTGTCGAGCGGGATGCCCTCGAAGAGGATCTCCATGTCGGCGAGGCTGTCGATCGCCACTCCGACCTTGCCGACCTCGCCGGCGCACATGGGATCGTCTGAATCGAGACCGATCTGCGTGGGCAGGTCGAAGGCCACGGAAAGGCCTGTCTGGCCCTGCTCGAGAAGATAGCGGTAACGCCTGNTGGACTCCTCGGCCGTGCCGAATCCGGCGTACTGCCGCATCGTCCAGTAGCGTCCCCGATACATGGTGGGCTGCACGCCACGGGTGAAGGGGAACTCGCCCGGGAACCCCAGAGCGCCTTCGTAGTCCCCGCAGTCGCATCCCGGTAGATAAACCCGTTCCACAGGTATGCCCGAGCCGGTCCGGAAGTCCTTCTTCTGTTCGGGCGACCTGCCCAGCACCGGTGCGAGGGTCTGCTCCTCCCAGCGCTTCCTCTGTTCCTCGATCCTGCCTGACATCTGTGGGAAAGCCTCCTCAGGAGATTGCGGGATTGTAGGTCTTCGCCTGCTCGATGCCCCTCAGGACCCGGAGTCCGGCGAGCGCCAGAGCTTCCATCTCGTGCTCGCCCGGGTAGACGAGTACGGGGGCCAGGTAGGAGACCCTCATCTTTATCCAGTTGATGAACTTCTCGTCGTAGGCGATTCCTCCCGTGAGGATGATCGCATCGACACGGCCCTCGAAAACAGGGCCGAGGAAGCCTATCTCCTTCGCGACCTGGTATGCCATGGCCTCGTAGACCTCGGCAGCATGCGCGTCGCCTTCGGAGATCCGCTTCTCGACGTCCCTCATGTCGTTCGTGCCGAGGTACGAGACTATGCCCCCGGATCCCTTGTTGAGCTTCTTGAGTTGAGCAAGGGTGTATTTACCGCTGTAGCAGAGGGCTATGAGATCGCCAACAGGCAGCGTTCCCGTGCGCTCGGGCGAGAAGGGCCCATCGCCGTTGAGGGCGTTGTTGACGTCGACGATCCGCCCGTCGAGGTGGGCGCCCACCGAGATCCCGCCTCCGAGGTGAACGACGATCAGGCGTGCCTTCTCGTAGTCCCAGCCCTTGTCCCGGCAGGCCTTCCGAGCCGTGGCCTTCTGATTGAGGGCATGGAGGATCGAGCGCCTCGGCAGCTCGGGAAGACCGCTGTATCTGGCAAGGGCGTGCATCTCGTCGACCACGACTGGGTCCGCTATGAAGGCCGGGCAGCCGCATTCCCTCGAGAAGGAGTCGGCTATGAGCGCACCCAGGTTGGACGGATGCTCGCCCTGGACCCCTTCATGAACGTGCCTGAGCATGATCTCGTTGACCGCATATGTGCCCCCCTCGACGGGATAGAGGACGCCTCCGCGCCCCACGACCGCATCGAAGGAGGACACCAGGTAACCTGCCTTCTCCAGTTCGGTGACGATGACCTTCCGCCGGAACTCGTACTGGTCAACTATCTTGTCGTAGGGGGCAATATCCTCCGCCGAGTGGGAGAGCTTGCAGTTCCAGACCTCTCTCTCGTTCTCGAAAACGGATATTTTCGTGGAGGTCGAGCCCGGGTTGACCGCGAGAATCCTGAAGGTTTCCTTCATCTTCCTCCTCTTTCCGGCAGATTTACCGAACCTTCGGATTCTAAGAGCCCCGATGCACTGCGGCAAGCAACTGGAGGGATCATGCGCAGGGACAACCTCTCTCTTCTGGCCGAGCTCGAACAGCAACGCCGGGCGTGCCTCCGTCTGGAGGAGAGCTTCAGGCTGGAAAAGGACGAGGTTCTGACCGACGGATCGCCCCGGGCGCTCCAGGGATTCCGCGAGAGGAGCAGGACGCATTACCAGCCTCTTGTCGCCGGGCTGCGCTCGGAGGTCGTGCGGATAACCGCGATGCTCGTGCCGGGAGAGGAGTGGCAGGACGAAGGCGATGCGGCCTCCCGGGAGATACTGAGGAAGATCGACGAACTCACCGCGAGATTCATCGGAACCCCCCACCGGCTGCTGCGAAACTCGTCGGTCGTGGTCGAGCTCGCACCGGGCAGGCTCGCACAGGCCCCGCCCGCGCCCGGGGACGACGCCGATGCAGATGGCCTGCGCCTGACCGATCCGCCCATCCCATGTCCTGCGTGCGGAAGCCACCTCATGACCGACGCGGGATTCACGATGCTCGTGTGTCCGGGCTGCGGAGCGCGCGAGACGATGGAAACAGAAGATGATGGAGGTCCTCCGGAGTCGGAGGAGGGTGCGGGGGACGGCTGAGGATCCCGGTGCCGGACCCGGTTCATCCTCCTGCGGGGGAACCTTTCAACAGATCCACGGTGAGCCGGCTGTAGATCCTGAATCTCGCGCCGCCGAGGTGCCTTCCCCCGTACCACCGGGCGACCAGGACGAGGCAGTCGCCGGCCCCGATGAGCTGCATCGCCTCCAGGATCGTCCTGCCCGCGCCTGCCTCCCCGCCATCGTGCCTGCTCTCTGCGAGCCGTCCCTCCGGAGTCCTGTACCTTGCAGCCCAGCTGACCTGGGTCGCCTTGCCAAGCCTGTGAACCGAGACGAGCGATGAGACCAGGGGGGCTATCGAGGA
>JGI20215J15232_1000134_pt1 | contig 18626 bp, 15 predicted proteins | sample WetSurMetagenome_2_FD_15232 | JGI IMG/M metagenome (IMG submission 15232) | reverse complement strand
TACATCTGTCTGAGTTGATTCTTCGTTAATACTGGTATCTCTGATGTTGGGAATATCCCTCTACTCATCTGGGATTTCAGGATGATTCGTTGAATCTCCTTGTTGTTCGCAATATCAACAATGGTCTGGAATAACAACTCTCGCTGATTGATTCTTTCTTTGATGGTGTTCTGTTGTGAGGTTTGGACTGACTGATACCCCACTACAGTACTCAACGAACCCAGAACAAGAAGAACCACAGCACAGATACTTACTCCAATCAGAGGTTTCTTATCCACTTGCTTTCCCCCGTTATCATGTTTATAATGAACGTTCTCTTATAAATAGATTTATTTTCTCATTGAGTAAATCCAAGCAGATATCGTAGGATCGGGAACGCATGCGGGAACCGCTGGAGCAATTGTTCCAAGAACCAAAAGACCGGAAGGTTATACGATACCGGCATCGTTACTTTCAGGGTCGCCCAGTCGCTCTTCGCATCATAGCGATCAGCTGCTTTCACCCGAACTGTGTAGTTACCTTTTTCCGACCAGTTCTTCTCCAAGGTGACCTTCTCACCGGATTGGTAAGGTCCTATCCATCCGACCGCTCCACCGTCCCAGTAGGTGTCCCCCCAGTTCAGATAGTAATACACATCGTCACCATCGGAATCGGTCGCCCAGAACGTGTACCGATAGGTTGTTTCGTTCTCCCCGGTTCTCCGTCCCAAGAGCCATGGTGTCTTCGGAGCATGGTTCTGGGTGTCGATGAACACCCAGGTCGTGTCTATACCAGAGTTGCTGGCGTTATCCGTCACCACAAGCGTGACCTGATAGATACCTGACGCATCATAGGTGTGGGTCACAGTAGGACCCGTCGCAGTGGCACCATCACCAAAATCCCAATGATACCCAACGATGCTGCCTTCATGATCAAAGCTTCCACTTCCATCAAACAACGTCTGACCCGAGACATTGATGCGTGCGACCGGCACCCAGTTACTAAAATTCTCTGGGCCGTAATCAACCCAGTTGATGTCAGTCTTATCGATGTTGAGACTACCGTATTCCAGGTTGAAGAACCCATCATATCCCCATTCTTCGCTGATGCTGTTCTTCACGATCCAGTACCCACCGTTCGAGATAGAAAGATCATCGTTCCAACCGACAAGGACCACCTGATGGTTTGTCCCTGGCAGCGGACCAGGGTACGCATAATACTCCGCTGGATCATGATGTGTATATCCCCATTCCTCGAGATTCTCTGGACCATGGGCATAGTAGGTGAACAGCATGGTGGCAACCACAGGCCCGGTCTGCATGATCTGGGTTTTGATCGCGTTACGGTCCTCTGCGCTCCCATCGGGCACCCATCGTCCGTAGGCGGAGATCGGCATAAGGAACGTTTCCCAGTCCGGACTGGCATTGGAACAAGGCACATCGTCGTTGACCTCATAGGGGAAACAGAACTCGGGGATGATCCCGTTGCAGTAGTTCCCCTGGGAGGTGTTGTATTTAATGTATTTATACGCATTATATGCCCATCCTCCCTTGCAGCTCCCCGCGGCATGCAAACAGGACAGGACGTACTGCTCAGAAAGGTCAAGGTTCAAACCCGGGCAACCTTCACGTATCTGCATGATGCTTTCTAAGGCGCCGATTGCTGCGAAATCCCAGCAGCTCCCACAGTTCCCCTGGTCTTTCGGTGTTGTTGTCCAATCGACACCATCGATGTCTCTCCAGCTGAAAAATGGTGGTAAATTAGATGCAACCAGTGGTTTTATTGATCGAGCTGCTGTCTCATCTATGGTGATTTGGTACGAAAGGGCCTGGTCTGATTCACATCCGCAGTCCTCTTTATTGGTGTGGTCATCAACACCAAGTTGTTGAGGGTCATCATAGGCAGATGATATCAACGGTACGGTCGTTCCTATCAGCAGCAGAAAAATAATCATTCCAACAATTTTTTTTTTCATTCTTCCTTCCTCTAAAATCTTTTCCCTCATAATTACAACCACCGAGACGTATTTAAATATTGTCACCAATATTTATTTTTCATAGAGGAGAACGGAAAACAAGCAAGCGACAATTCCAAAATAAAACAAAAGAAATCCCTCGATGAAAACTCCTTTATTTCTTCACAATATCAGCAGCAACCGATACACACACAAGATAATCATCAAGAGTATGCAGCAGTGAGGAGACTGATGTACTTTCCACGACCGCCTCAAGTGTTCTTCCGGTGACCTTTGAGGTGACGAACCCCTGGTCATCCGCCTGGATGGACCGCAACACCTTTTTTGCTTTTTCAGGATTCTCAAACTCCAGGCTAAGCGTACAGATCGCTTTCATATTACCCCTGCATCTGCGAAACAAGTAGGACATCAACCTTCTCAAGGAACTCTTTTTCTTTCCCAAAAGCAATCGTGGCNCCAGCAGCGATCTTATGACCACCACCAAACCCACCAAGTTCCCCAGCAACGGTTTTCATCACAGCACCCAAATCAAGGCCTTGCCTCACCAGCTGCTGGTTCCCACGACAGGAGATATGAATCTCATTGTCTGTTTCCTTCCGTGTCAGGGAAAACAATGGCTTCTTCTCATCAAGCATATAATTCGTTGCAATACCAGCAATGACGCCACCAAGCGAAGAATTATCTGAATAGAAATACCGCATTCCTTTGGTCTCATGAATGCCTTGTTCTAATCCTTCAAGACCAGTGAGGAGTTTCTGTTTATAGTCTTTCTCCACTTGCATTGCTTCTTTCCATGTGGAGCCATCACCCAGACAAAGAGAAAGACCTAGACTGCGGTACCCGTTCTTCCCACATGCATCAAGCAGATCAGCGAAACGCTCCAGCTCCCAGCCAGGTGATGCCACGTAGCGTTTTCGGATAGTCATCTCCAGGATGTTCTGTTGGCATCCTGCCTTGATTAAGACAAAGAGAAGATAGGATTGAATCTTGGTGATGGTCTCCGGGGGGATATCCTGGATCGATGTTGTTGGTTTTATACGGAGTTGTTCCAGCATTGTTTCAATTTTTTCACTCTTCCCAGAAAGACCAGGATAGTAGGGGTCCACAGAATAATACAACGCATCTGCGATCGTGTCACCGTACAGTTTGATGTTGGTTTGTTCTGTGAGGAATCCCTTCTGCAGCGCGTCCTCAAGGATGGTTTTGTTCAACCCCCGAACGCCCCCGATGAACTGTTTATCACCGGTCGCGCCAGCCAACGCGAGAGCCGCGAGGTCCTCATTTGCTGGATTGAGCGCGGTCGCAAACAGATAACTAAGGGTCGCACCAGAGACATCGTAGTTCCCATCAGCACCGAAGAGGTTCGCGTTGATCTGTCTGATGTTCTGTGACGTCTGGGCTCTGAGATACTGATGATGATCAAGGATGATTGCCTTGCAGCCTAGCGATTCAATGGTCTCGAGTTGACCGCTACCCATGTCAGAAAAAACAATAAGCTCGTTTCGCTCATTTTTCAGACGGTCAAAACCTTTGGTGAATGGATTGCGCATCAATGATGTCTGGAACGCATAGCCTGCTCGGTACACCGCGGTGCAGAGGACTCCTGCGGCAGCAATCCCATCTGCATCGTAATGGGACACGATCCGAATTCGTTTCGTTGTCGGTACGGATCGCAGCAGGGATGCTGCGTCCTGACAGGCTCCGGTGATGTCTTCTGACATAGATTGTACTCTACAGAACGAAAAACATGTTCCAGGCTAAAAAGATACTGGATGTTTTTATTCGAACATCAGCTTTGCTTGTTCTAAGCTGTACTTCCATCCTACGGGAAGTCGTTGTTCGCGATGATAGTATTTCATCAGACGGCGGATCTTTGATTCTGTCAGTGACAGACTCCGTTTTGTTTTAAAATCCTTCTTATGTTGGTCAATGTGTTTCTTCAGTTTCAATGCGGTTTTGATCAGACTCTGCAGGTCCTCAGGGATCTCCTGGGTGATCTTGTTCTGTGCAAGGATCTGTGTGATGGTTTTTCCTGTCGCGATTTTCACATCAGGGACCGCGTATTGGTCACGTAGGATCATGCCGATCTCACTGGTGGTCTTCTCAGTTTTTGCAAGCTCTAAGATACGTCCTTCGATTTCTCGTGGATTAAGGGAACTCCACTCCGGGTGTTTCTCCCGCAGGGGATGGGTGGAACCTGATTTTCCTTTTGTTCTCGCGTGGATTCGTGCCATTCTTTACACTCCGCATTCGATTCTTAAGGGAACTCCCTAATAAACTACCCGTATATAAAAGTAAAGGTCGAACTTTTTACTCCAGGGACAGATGTTGATCCTGTAAAATCTTGAGCAGGAAACATATCTGATACAGAACCGGATGGTATCGCAGCAATGGCAATAGTCCTTGGAATGGGATCCATTGCGCTGACGATTTTTGTGTTGGGGTGGCCAGGGAGACTGGGATGACATTGAAATCAGTCGGGTCCTGCTGGTTTTCGACCCGGATGTATCCTTCAAAATCCGAATCAGCTTCATCAGGAGCAATGACGGTGACGACGACATCGATGGGGCTGTCTTCTGGAGTCAACCCTGTTCCTGCCGCTGGGTTAAAAGACCAGGTCCCCCAGGTAAGCAAGGAGGTGTTGATGGACCAGGTGAGCAGTGAGTCGGCATCTCCGATATTCTTCACTTGGAATGTCCCTATTACGGTGGAACCTGGTTTGACATCATTCCAGGCTAGACTTCCTGTGCAATCCAGGTTGGGGATGTCAGGTCCCGGGGGTGCTTCTGGTGGGACGTAGACGATCTTGAATACGTTGTTGAGCGCGGGACTCGGGTACGGATTGGTGTACTCCCAGACCGTTGACCCTGTGGAAGTGACTTCGAAGAATCGTCCTGCGACCCCGTCACAGATGAGCGTGTTGCCACTCGTCAGCCGTTCCGCACCAGAGACGATACCCGCGATGAAGCTTTGTGGAGGGTCTGCTGTGTAGAGCCATGTCTGCTGCTCAGGCCCATACGCCATTCCTGATTCAAGATAATAATTCCCTGCGTCATCGACCGGGGGGCTGATCTCATCGACCGAGGAGTACCACCCACCAGGACGGCCTGCCCCGTTGTTGAACACCAGGATGTTGCCTTCACCAGGACATCCAGGTCTTATCCATGTTGCATCATGCTGGCCATAGAATTTTTGATCTGTACTGTCGCCTGCTCTGTATGCATCAGGGTTGCCCCATCGATAGAGCAGGTCGCCTCCTTTGCCGCTGGTTCCACCAGTATGACCTGTTGCTTCTTCTGTTGTGGTGCTATGATCGATGACCCAGATTTCGTTGAAGTTATGGACGCTGAGAAGGATCTGATCGAACTGTTCGTTATAATCCACGGAGTTGGTGTGTAACCAGTCCTTTAACGTCATCATGTCATCCGCATAGTTAATATCAATGAGTTCCGGATGGTCCGCGACCACAGCATAATTTTCTTTGGTTTGGTCAAAATCCTGGATGAGATGGTCCCAGACATGCCATTCCCAGACGATATCCCCGCTGGTGGGACCCGTAGGCTTTACTTCGATGATGTGATCAGGCATAAAACCGGTGCTAGATACGTAGTTCGGGTTTCGTCCTGCATCGATCGCCTCCTGCCGGGTTTTCGTTTCCCAGGCGATCAGGAGTACATTCCCGTCTGCCATTGGCAGAATATCATGGTGGGTGAGTAGTCCATCGGTGTTGTATCGGAAATCCCATTCGATGGTGCCATCCCATCGTACTTTCTGAACACCGCCACCGGAGCCTCCCCCATACCCCGCACCAACAGTTTTTATCGAACGAAGGATGGTTCCGTCACCAAGCCAGCGGACCGCCTCCCCTGGTAGATAACTACTTGACCAGGTGTGATTCACCGCTCCTGAAGGGGTGATGAGATACGTTGTTCCACCGTCCATCGGTGCGAACAGGATCTGTCCATCGATGCTACTTGAAGGAAGAGACGTCTGTTGAGGTGTTGCTTGGGATGTGGTAAGCGGGACGAAGCAGGGTACAAGCAAAGAAAAAATAATGAAAAGAACAAGCAAAGGAACGTTACGGGAATTGGTCCTTTTAAATATCAATGAGTTTCTTCCGTACTGCACGATCGTATCCCCTTATTATCTAAGCTGGCAACATATAAATAGTTTTTTACCTGCTCTCCGCAAATCTCTAGTAGAAACCACTAAAACACCCATAAAGTATATAATTTTCTATCTATTAGCCAGAGCTGTTGCGTGCAGGAGATGACCGTACACATCTATAATACACTCACGAGGAAAAAAGATCTGTTTACCGCTATTGAGACCGGGAAGGTGAAGATGTATGTTTGCGGTATGACTGTCTACAGCGATGCCCATATCGGTCATGCGCGTACGTATGTTGCTTTTGATGTGATCCGCCGGTACTTCGAATACAAAGGAAACACTGTTTTTTATGTGCAGAACATCACCGATGTCGATGACAAGATCATTGCAGCGGCAAACAAACAAGGCATCGACCCGCTCGTCTACTCGCGACAGTTCACCGATCGCTGTCTTACCGATCTGGATGCACTCGGCGTCCGACGGGCAGATTTGTATCCAAAAGCATCAGAGACCATCCCAGAGATGATCAAGATGATCGATCAGATCATCCAGAATGGTCATGGGTACGTCACAGACGGTGACGTGTATTTCTCTGTTGAAAGTTTCAGTGATTATGGGAAGCTTTCTGGTCAGAATATCGCGGAGATGAAGAAAGGCGCCCGGATTGAACCGGGGGAGCAGAAACGAAACCCTTTGGATTTCGCGCTCTGGAAGAAAACAAAACCTGGGGAACCAGTCTGGTCCTCCCCTTGGGGGCCGGGACGGCCCGGATGGCATATCGAATGCTCAGCGATGAGCTGCAGCATTCTTGGACCCACCTTTGATATCCATGGCGGCGGCATGGACCTGCAGTTCCCTCACCACGAAAACGAGGTGGCACAGTCTCAGGCTGCCACCGGACAGCAATTCGCCAGGTACTGGATGCATATCGGGCTGCTCACCATCCGTGGGGAGAAAATGTCCAAGTCCATCGGTAATATCATCAACATCAAGGATCTTCTTCAGCGATGGGATGCAGAGGTCCTGCGCATGTTCTTTGCTCAGGCGCACTATCGCAGCCCCCCTGATTTTAGTGAAAAGGCGCTTTCCGATGTCGAAAAAGGTCGGGAGCGGCTCTATCGAATCAAAGAACGACTTCAGGAGTATGCGAAAGGCGCGTCCGCAATAAAACCATTGTTCTCAACACTTCCAGAACCAGAGACGCAATATCTATCGACGATCAAAGAACTTCAGGCTGAATTCGAGGCAGCTATGGACGATGATTTCAACACCCCCAAAGCATTCGCCTCGTTATTCGAGTTCGTCAATAAAAGCAACAGGTTCTTCGAGCAGCATCAAAATCCGAACCCGGATCTCTGTAGCTATGCGCTGGATGTCTTCTTGAAAGTAGGCATGGTGCTGACCGTATTCCAACCACAGAGTCATCCGCCTCTGAAAAAACAACCGGATGTCACCAGCTCTTTGCAGGCACTTTTGCAGACCTATGGTGAGGCGCTGGGGACTCCAACGATGGAGTCACTGCTGCAGGCGCTCCTTGCTGCACGCCAAGATGCACGCAAGAAGAAGGACTACAAGACTGCAGACGATATCCGGAAAAACCTTGAGGCCCTCGGTTTTGAGATACAGGACACTGCAACGGGGTCGGTCTGGAGGAAGAAATAACCCATGAAACGGGTGCTGGTTGGATTTGACGGCTCTGAAGGAGCAGAAAACGCGTTAAACAAGGCAATGATGATCATCGATGATGACGGGGATCTTATCTTACTGGCGATCGTCCCATCGCCCTCTGATCGGAATCTTCTAGATGCCAAAACCCACGAGATCATCAAACTACGTGCTCATGCATTGATCAACGACGTCATCCGCGATCTCGGCGCCCATAGTTTCACAATCAATGGTTTGGTAAAAGAAGGGGAGGATATTGCTGCCGTCATCATCGATGTGGCAAACGAGCTGAGCTGCGACCTGATCGTCCTAGGAAGCAAAGGTTCCAGCACGCTAGGAAAATACCCGATCGGCAGCGTCGCCAATAAAGTAGTTCAATATGCAGCAAAACCCGTGATGGTCGTCCGATAAAAAAAAAATTGTTTATTTTCCCTTGGTCTGATGCGCTCGGATACTGGGGCGGATTTTTTCTGCACCTTTCCCCTTGTACATCAACCCTCGACCTTTCTGCCCTGCGCTGGTTTTTCCCCGGAGCACTCGTCGTCTGTTCGGGAACGCAGAGATCCAGTTGATCTTCGGGTCATTCACGATCGCTGGATGCGCAGGGTCAACCAAGATGACCTCAAAATAATGGTACATCCCGTCTTTTCCGACCCAGTAGGAGTTCAGGACTTCCATGTTGGGGTAATGGGCAGCGGTACGCTCTTCGACGATGCGTTGTCCGCTCTTCGCTGGAGTCAGTTTCTTTGTTCCACGTGCTGAGGGTTTCCTGCCGCCTTTTATCTGATGGCGGTTCAACCCACCGTGTCGTACATGCGCCCGGACGATGATATATCCTTGTTTTGCTTTATATCCAAGTGATCGTGCACGATCAACACGTAATGGTTTGTCGACCTTGAGGAAATTCTCTTCTCGTCTCCACTGAATCAATCTGTTTTTCTGCGGTGATTTAAAGGATGTATCTGGTTTCTTCCATTTCTCACCGATATGATCGTACACGCTTTTTACCATAAATTACACCTGTCATTCTGGTTGGTTGTAGGAGGTATGGAAGGGAAATCTTTATTTAAATATTATGGTGCTAACCACGGTTTCTCTAAATTTCATGAACTGGTGGTCAACCACAATAATTATTATAGGAGACATTAAAGGAAGCTGAGCATTGGTTCAGGCATATAAAATGGGAAAAACTTATGACCGCCTCTTGCAACAGTTCACCTGTAAAAATACGAATAAAGATGCAGGGGAGGGATTTGAATCCCTGGAACATCCTTCAGAGAAATTCTACAAGATATACGTCTATCACTTTAAACCAAAATACGGGTAATCTATCGATAATGGTTTTATGATAGTGATTCTTATCACCATCATTGTAAAGAAAAGAGCCATCGGTGGATTATCAGGCATTCTCATATTTTGGGACACAACAGGAGAAAAAAAGTTTAAATTAATTGTGTTGGTGGTCAATCACAGTCTTTATTTAAAACTTTTACCGCAGGAATCCAGAGTATGTTTTTTTGATACTCCTTTCACCCTCTGCGTGATGGAAAGAAAGAAAAAAAAAGAAAAAAAATGAGAGGTTTTTTCTTACCCTTTACTCAACCGTAGACCAAGGTTCTCAAGCAACTGGGTGATATGCTGCAAGAAGGTTTGCAGTTGTGTTGCTTGATGTTTTTGGACGCTGACTGGCATGGTCACATCAAGGGTCGCCCAACCACTTTCCACCCCATAGGTGTCTTTTGCTTTTGCTTGGACGGTATAGGCTCCTTCCTCAGCCCATTCATGAGTCACGGAAGCGGTTGCACCGGAGTTGTAGGGGCCGACCCATTCACTCGTTTGGCCGTCTCCCCAATCGACGTAGTAGAACACCATGTCTCCGTCAGGGTCCGTGGTGGTCACCGTGTACAGATACAAGTTTCCTGGTTCCCCTTCTGCGGGACCCGTAATAGTCGGGGTGGCAGGTGGGCGGTCCGTCATAATCGTCATCATGATAGAGGTGGACCAACTGCTTTGGGCTCCATTGATGTCCTTTGCTTTCGCTCGGATCGCATAGGTCCCGGTTGCACTCCATGATTTTTGTGCGGAACCCTCTTGTCCAGAGTCATATGGGCCGATCCATCCACTGTTGGTCCCATCGCCCCAGTCAAAGAAATAAAAGACATTTTCTCCATCCGGTTCAGTGGAAACCGCGCTGTAGGTATATAGTTCATTGATGACTCCAGTGTCTGGACCTGTGAGGACTGGTGTCTCTGGTGGGTTGCTGAGCAGTTCAGCTTCCGCGAGCTCCGCAAGGGTCGCAAGGATGAGTTTGGTGTTTTTCACTCCATAGGTCAGGTTGATATGGGCAATCGTGTCCTGAGCGGTATGGTAATACGGAGTCTCGGTGTATTCGAAGTAGAACAACGCATCATAGCCTTCATCCCAGAAGGAATTATGATCGCTTCCCCAGGTGGATCCACCATGGTGAAGCGTCAGTCCGATATATTCGCTGTATTCGGTGTTGATCGCAACGGTGTAGCTGTAGAGCCATTCTGAGGGGGTGTTTTCGAACACGATGAGGTTATTGCCATCAGTGCTGGTGATCGCATAACTAATCATGTCGCAGTTTAGGACACCGACGATGTCCCAGCCTTGGCTTGCTGCTTCGCTTGCATAGACCGCGCTTCCAAGCAGACCTTGTTCTTCACCTGAGAATGCGACGAACTTGATAGTATAGTTGAATTGNTATTGGCTCATAATCAGTGCTGCGATTAAGACAGCAGCTGTTCCNGAGGTGTCATCGTCAGCCCCTGGGCCTGCTGAGACCGTGTCGTAATGGGCGCAGATGATGTAGATATCATCGCTGGTCTCATCGGTGCCTGGCAATGTCCCTTCCACGTTATCGGAGTCATACCCTGAATAGCTCCACGGGCAGTACCGCACTCCAAGGCCCATGCTTTCGAATTGGTTGTAGATGTAATCTGCTGCAGCGACACAGGCAGCACTCTCTGTTGGTCGCGGCCCGTTAGCTGTCAGATTCTGTTCATAGCTAAGAAAAATAGATTCGTCCACCTGGTCGATGATACTGACGACAACATCATCCATGGTCGCCGCGGTCACCTGCGGGCTGTCTTTAAGGAGTGGTGAATCCAAGATAGCATCTACGGGTGGAACCGGTGCATATCCTGGTGTTGGTGGTTGATTGAGTTGTGGTGTGACATTCGTATTCTTCGTTTCCCTTGGTTGGATCGAGAGACCAACGACAGGGAAAACAGTCACGATCATCAGCATTGATACAACAAGACAAATGATTTTGCTCTTCTTCATATTGTTTATCCCCAACATATTATACCTGCTATAGTATTTAAATTTTCATGACAAAAAACTGGTTTTAGTGCTGGTTTTGCATCAGTCGTAGAAAAAAACGTGCGCATACATTTATATATAAAATTTACTTTTATAATAAGACAGGGGAAAAAATATGCGAAAAATAATTTCTTATATTGTAGGCTTTAGCCTTCTCTTTAGTGGTCTGGGGATCATTGGAATCTCTGGCATGACTCTTCAGAATAACCAAGATGAGCGGGTGTCTCCTGATCTTTCTGCTCTGTTGTTCACCGCTGCGCAGTCTTCGTCCTCAGAACAGACCTCTTTTGATTCGATGATGAAAACGATACTTGGCGAGGGACCCAAAAGCGACTATCCTCTTGGTACTCTCATCTGGCAGTATCAAATCAGTGGAGGGTCCGATAATAGCCCCAAAGCAATCGCTGCCCTTGATGACATCAATGGTGATGGGTTTGATGATGTCGTGATCTGCTCTGAGGATAATAATATCCGTTGTTTCAGTGGTTGGGTAGATGGTACAGGAGACGTCCTATGGACCCATGAGATCTATTCAGGGAACATCTATCAACAACATGGATTGGCGATAACCGAAGATATCAATGGTGATGGGTACAACGATTGTGTGGTGGGTGCCACGGGTGGTGCTCGGCTCATTCGTTGCATCTCTGGATATACTGGTCAGACGATCTGGACGCATGATACCCATGAATATGGGGATGGCGGATGGGTCTACCAGGTGGATTGTGGCTATGATTACAATGGTGATGGAATTCGTGATGTCGTTGCAGCAACCGGTGATGATTCTTCCGGGGCTGGTCCGAAACGGGTCTATTGTCTCGATGGTGTCACCGGAGAGTCCCTCTGGGAGCGGCCCTTGGGTGGGCCTGGGTTTGCCGCGATGGGTGTAAAGGATTTCACTGGCGATGGCGTACCTGATGTGCTTGCGGGTTGTTCTGATGAGGCAGAGTCCGACGGATTTGGCAAAGGGATCAATGGAGCGACCGGTGCCGTGATGTGGTCCTATCCCGCTGCTGGTTCTAGTGTCTGGGGTGTCGAACAGCTCGATGATGTGACCGGTGACGGGATACCAGATGTGATCATCGGTGATTTCTCTGGGCATATCTATGGTCTGAACGCAGCGACCGGCACACAGGTCTATACCCTTTCCATAGGATCGGTCATCATCACTCGTTTAGAACAACTTGGTGATGTGAATAGCAACGGGTATTCTGATATCATCCCGGCGCATAGTACCACGACCACGACCCAGGTGATCGACGGGTACACCGGTGGAGTGATCTGGTCTCATGTAGTAGCGGATCAACCCTGGAACGTCGCACGAATCGCAGACATCACTGGTGATGACATCGATGATGTGCTTCTGGGGACCTTGTTCAATACCAACTTTGTGTATTTCCTCAATGGGATGAACGGCTCTGAGCTGAAGAAAATCTCTTATGGTCAGGCGGTGGATGCGATCGCAAGCATCCCTGATGTCATCGGTGATGGTTCCATGGAGATGGTGGCTGGTGGGAGGAACGGGAAAGTCAATTGTCTGTCTGGTGGTGAGAACGCAACGCAGCATCAGGTGAACATCACCGCGGATTTCAGCGCTGCCCCGTTGTCTGGGACGGTTCCCTTGGTCGTGCAGTTCACTGATCTATCGACTGCGGAAAACACCACGATAACCTCCTGGGCATGGGATTTTGAGAACGATGGGACGATTGATTCGACGGAGCAGGATCCTACATGGACGTACACGGAGAATGGAACGTTTTCTGTCTCATTGACTGTCTCTGATGATGATATTTCTGATACAGAAACGAAAATAGATTACATCACGGTTCTTCCTATGGGAAGTACGATCGTGGGGATCGGGAACATCACGGGGGGCTTACTTGGGGTGAGTGCAGAGATCTTGAATGCAGGGACTCTGGATATCTCTTCCGTGAACTGGAGCATTTCCCTTGATGGCGGGGTTGTCCTGCTTGGGAGAAGTTCGTCTGGCACAATTGCGATGATACCTGTTGGTGATTCAAGGGTCGTTGCTGATACACCGATCATCGGTTTTGGTAGGATCACGATTACGGTTACCGCCATGCTTCCTGATGGTGAGCCAGTTACGAAAACAGCTTCCGGGTTCCTTCTCCTGTTCGTTATCCTCGGAGTGAAATAACAGGTGTTCTATCGCTAGGATTCAAGGAGGACTTCCTTGGATTTTTTCTTTCTTTTCAAAGAGTGGTGTCACGGTGGGCGAGGGTCGTTCCCAGTGGTAATGGACTGCGAGGGTCTGCCGGAGGATCTGGTAATCCAGAAGCGATGGATTGAATCCTTCTATCTTCCCGATCACGTAGTTGATGGTATGGTTCCCGACGTTGTGAAGTGCGATATCGATCGGGATCCATCCATGGATAGGTGAATGCAGTTCCGCCCAGGCATGGGGTTCAGCCTCTTTGGTTGCTGAATGGATGAAATACCCGGTCAATCGACGACATGGGATACCGCGAATTCTAGCAAGGGTGATGAACAGGTCGGTGAACTCATCACAGTCACCACTGCCGGTGCGCAGCACGTTGTCAGCACCAAGTCGTTTATCTTGTTTCTCAGGGTATCGTATCGTCCTAATGATGTAGGTATACGCTGCATGTACCCAGCTGGTGAGATCATCGGTGCCAAACCAGGATTCCTGTGAGATTTCCTGGAGTGCTGGTGAGTCCACTGGCCAGTATGTGAAGCTTTGTCCGTATTTTCGTTGGAGTGCTCGTGGGATATCTGAGATCCTCCCCCAGGAAATATGCGGGGAGACGGTCGAGAGGATCGGGTGGATGGAGATAATTCGTTCAAGGGAGATAGTTGCCTTCGTCCGGACCTTTTGAGAGAAGAGGAAAAACATGTTGTCCTTTTTGGTTTTCAATTTGCAGTCGACCGGAAGCTGATTCAGAAGAATGGTTTGTCGGTATGACGGATAATGATAGAATTTGAGTCGGATGGTGGGTGCGCCGCTGTTCGCGCGGATGAAGAGTTGTTCACGGTGATGCAGTTGCCATCCGATTTGTTGGGACTGAGTATTCATAACGAGTTGTTTTGAAGAAGCTGCTGTTTAAATAGATTTCTTGATCTTTTTTTCGTGGGTCATGGTCGGTTCGAACCGACATTAACGGAGAGGGCTGAGCCTAGAAAATAGACATTATCCGTCCCACTGTAGTACAGTAATCCTGTGAATCCGAGGCATCCTCTCCAGCTGTAGTTCATGTACCAGTCGACTTGTGGCTGCCAGCCACTGGTCATGGTTTGTCCCCAGAAAGAGCCGGTGATGTTTTGTTTTCCATGAGACCCCTCTGTCTGGATCCATCCTTGCGCGGGGGATAACCAGTTCGGATATTCCGCATAATGATAGTTGCCGAAATACAGGCAAGCACCTAGATGACGCCCGTCCTGTCTCAGGAAGAGTGAGTTGATCTTGCTGATCTCATTAAAGATGATATATAGACCGGTGGCGAGATTGCTCAAGGGTTCGTTTCCTGTGTTATAATCGATGATGTAGTACATGCGTAGTGCGATTCGTTTCGCGAGTTTCGCGACATGAGTGTTGCTGGTGTTACCTGCGACCGAGCAGAACGAGTTCTGGATAGCTCCATCGGTTGTCTGCGATTGGAGGTTCTGAGCAAGTCTCTGAAGCCGTGATGCTGTTCTTGGATGGATGCATACCTGGTTGACTAAGCGTTGTGCTTGTTTAACAGTCATCCCCTCAGGGAGCAGATGGTGCCTGTTGAGTTCTATGATCGTGTCGTTGAATATTTTTTGTGTTTCTTCAGTGGACCCAGTGCATGAGAGTTGATTCTTAAGATTATCAAAAATAACACGGACCAATGGGATTTGTTGTTCAGTTAATTGGATTGTTTGAGTCGTCTTTGTCGTGGTGTCCCAAATCTTGTTAGGGATTTCTATTGGTTGACTATCTCCTGATGCTCTTATAGTAATAACGTTTGTGTTTGGTGCGATAACGACACCGAAGAAAAGAATAATTATCCAAAGGATTTTTATGAGGTTCTTTTGATTAGTCATTATTCTGCTCCAGGGATGTCATAGGGTGTTTTTGCTGGGTGTCTATCAATCTGGAAGAAATTAAATCGATACGGCGGATCGGTCACAAACCCACGATTAAAGCTAATTAAACCCGGGATGGGGTATGGCAGAATCCGTGGTTTCTNCCAGTAATTCTCGTCCCATATACTGCGGTTGATAGGGCAATTTAAGATCGTGTGAAGGANNCCAAATCTGAGTGCTATGGTCTGCCTGAAATANGCTTGTTGGCCATTGCCGATAAAATTGTTCTGACGTATAATCGTATNAGATGTGCAGAAATCAAACACACCAAGTTTTTCATTCTGCGAAATATTGTTCTGAGTAACAATTGTATGATATGATGCTAAAATTCCGACTCCAATTTCATTATCGACGATGGTATTCTGTGAGACAGTATTTGATGCGGAAACCATCACCATGATTCCAAACGGGGATGAAGAAATGACATTGTCAATGATACTGTTATTAAATCCGCTCAATCCGATATTCCCTTCTGTATTACAGATGATACGATTATGGGTAATTATGTTATAGCCGGTGTTTGAGGATATCGTCTCGAATGGATTCCCATAATATGTCACGATGCCAGCCATGTTATCTGCTATGATATTATCCATGATTTTGTTGTTATTTGATGCGATGATAATGCCATTTCCTTCTGTGTAATTCCGAATGGTAAATCCTTGTATTGTCACATTATCGTCTGTAATATTGATTGCATCTCCGATACCGGTTCCCTCGATACGGGTTGTGTATTTGTCTTCTCCAAGGAGACGAAGTGTTTTATTGAGGATGATGCTCTCCGGATAGATCCCATTGAAAACAAGCACGGTACCATTTGTATCGACAGAGTCGACCCCTGTTTCTATGGTGTTGAAATGATTATATCCCCATCCTGGTATGGAGCTATTGTAGTCATCATCGACAAAGACGAGTGGTGGAATGTTTGGTCGTTCCATGATGATTTTTGTATACCCTGATAAACGTGATGATTCATCATATGCCGCTATGGTAATGTTTTTTGGTGGGAATTCTCCCTGTTCACTTTGTCGTATCCAGAAGGAGTACTCGCCGTTCCGTCCATTACCTAGTGTATTATCCCCTTGAGTTTCATTAAATTCGACATTCTCTTCTTCCCAGAGTAAGGATACATTAGAGTATTTTAGAGCCTCCATATCCATATCTTTAATGGTGACAGTTAATTTAAAATCGAAGCCCCAGGCAAAGGAGTCCACGCTTGGATTGACAAACGACCCATTGATAATGTGGATGGTCTCCCAATCTGCTCCCCATTCGGGCCATTCTATCCACAAAATGATTTCTCCTGATTGTTTTGTCGGTGTCATGATATAATTCCAATCTCCTTGTGATCCAACATGATAGAGTGTGGTTTCATTGATAGGATAAAGGATGTCTCCATAGACTGTTATGCTTGTCCAGTCCTCCCCGGGGTCATCACCATAAAACCTCGTGAGTTCTGAATCATTTGCCCCCAGGATTGTGAAATTAATACAAAGCGTTGGCGTAATCCCTGAGTCTGGGGTATAAGGCGGGATATCCACTTCTTTATCAGTGGGATCTCCGCTGCCGTCATCGTTGATGATAAGGTCGACGAATTCATCGATCGGAGTGTTTCTTGAGTGGGAAGCAGGGAGCGCTGGGTTAATTGTCAATCCGATGAATAAAAGAATGATACAAGATGCAAAAGCCTTGGTTCCTGTTGAATAGTTTTTCATGTTTTTCCGCCCCATTCTATATTTATAACTAATCTCTCCTATAATAATATTATTGCTTGAAAAAATTGGGCTGGCTCATGATGCTTTGACAATCAAGGCAGATGTCTGTAGAGGACTCATCAGGTAGTTCTGAGCCGCAGATTTTACAGTATCTTGTCATGGATTTTCCCTTTAGTCTTCAATGAGATAGGGTTCTTGTGCAGGATGTCGGTCATATTGTGTGGTATGGAAAAGAAATAGCTTATCTGTGAATTTTCCAAGGACGATCTGCAGACCAACGAGATAATGCATCTGGTCAATTGCTCGTGGTGCGGTGGAATCACAATCGCTCCAGTAGTTCGCCTCCCAGTGGTTTGGACCAAAGAGGGAGAAGAACCCAATCTCTCTTGAAAAGCGCAGTTTCAACAGTATCGATAATACACGACCAATAGCCCCAAAATACTGTATCTCCGTCTGGTTGGTATTGTTGATGAAATTATTTTCTTCGATGGTGTTCCCCTGGGAATTAATGAGGCTCATCCCAATCGTATTGTTCATAAAAGTATTCCGGGAGAACAGGTTTTGACAAGAGATTTCAGCGGCAAACCCATACTCGTTGTCGTTGATAGTATTTTCCACAAAGGCATTGTAATGGCTACCTTCACAGATTATTGCGAAATGACCTGAAGAGACAATCGTGTTCTGATAAATGGTGTTTCCATTGCTATATACGATATCAATGCCATCTAGTTTGTTTCTCATAAAGATGTTCCCCTCGATTCGATGGTCTCCCCCGTAATAGATACTGATTCCCACAGAGTTATTTTTGAAAGTATTATTGATTATCTGTGCATACGTGGTGTGAAGGAGATATACCATTGAACTGCTATACTCCGAGGTGTTTTGGAATATATTTTCCATGATTCTGGTCCGGTTCGCCTGATCGAGGAAGACGACAGAGGAAATATTGTTGGGAAAATCCGGGTAGATGCAGAATCCTGTAAGGGTGACTTCTGGTGCAGTGATCTCGATGAGGTGTTCGTAGGGTCCTTCAGTTCCATCGATGATTGTCGTTTCCATGTTCTCTCCTTGCAGGGTTATGGTTTGATTGATACGGAGATTCTCATGATACGGTGATGAATCGTCGTATACGAACACGGTATCATCCTTACTTGCGTTGTCGATTGCATCCTGGATTTTTGTGTAGTTTCCTAGTCCGCCCCCTCCGACGTATAACCAAGGGTTGGCGGAGGTGAGTATGAAATCATAGGTGGTGTTCTCTGTTATCGTCAGGGAGACTGATGCGGGGATGTACCCTTGTTTGGAGCAGGTCGCATTTTTCATGCAATAGCACAACGGGATGTCGGTCACATGATAATACCCGGTGGCATCGCTGTAGTTCTCTCGGTAGGTGTCATGGAAGTCCACCTGGATATGTGCTCCTTGGATTGGGCTCATCTCTATATCGGTAACATAACCGGAGAGTGTTCCTGGCTCATCAAGAAGAATCAGAGGACATCCCGAGGTTGTCTTGGGGGCTGGTCTTGTGCTGTCTGATGTGGTACAGGGGGTTAACATTACTCCTGTGAAAACCAGGAGTATTCCAATAACGATCATTTTCTTTCTCACAGTTTTATTCCTTCCTTTAGGAATCATTTTTTTCCTCCAAGCNTNCCTTTNATACTCCATCATCTAATCGGAAAAGGATCCTTTGCAGGTTTTGAATCAACATTGATCCAGGGCATCCAGAAATATGTGGTTTCATAGGG
>JGI20215J15232_1000133_pt1 | contig 18913 bp, 14 predicted proteins | sample WetSurMetagenome_2_FD_15232 | JGI IMG/M metagenome (IMG submission 15232) | reverse complement strand
ATTGTCTGATACTCATCACTTGAAATTGAATCAACCGCCGTGGTCACATTGGCAGGAATCAAATACATGTTACCGTAAGCAACTGCAACGGATTCTCGAGGAGCAAAAGCCTCTATAGGCATCTTCCACACAACTGCCCCAGTGAAAGCGTCGAGACACGCAAATTCCGAAGCGCCACTTTCACCGTGATAACCAGCGGTTTGACCTGTGGTGGCATAAACTTTACCATCAGCCACTGTTGGATTCCCTGGGAATATCATAGGACCTGGACCTTGGTATTTCCAAATAAAGTTTCCACTATTAACGTCCAAAGCATAAAGATTCCCATCTTTATTCAATTCATAGACTATTCCATAGGCAACTGCAGGAGCAATCGTGAAGTAGCCACCCTCCGTTTGAGGGTTAAAGGTCCACAAGACTTTGCCGTCAGTTGCATTGAAACAGTATATCGTGTTATCGTGCGAGCCAGCCCGGATGAATTTCCCCTCATAGTACGAACCGGAAAAAAGCATAGACCCTTTCACGTTAGTGGACCACAAAATTTTCCCAGTCTTGGCATCAATTGCTATTTGTGTAGGATCATATGTACCAGGAAACACTTTCCCGCCACCGTACTGCACACCCGAACCCTGCGAACCACTACCCGGAACAAAAGTCTGCCATGCTAACGTCGGAGGAACTGAAGGATCAGAAAAATTCCACGCATAAACGTAGGAATTATCCTTCACATAAAACATTCTTTCCTCAGGACTGTAAACATTGGCGGAAAAAAGCGGTTCAGGCGTTGACGCAAAATCGGAGCTCGTCCACAGGAGAGTGCCATTATCGGGGTCAAAACAGCTACTTCCAACAACCATATGAGTACCATCAATCTTGTAAACTGATGGCCAAGGTCCAGGAGAAGGAACCACAGAACTCCAAATAACTTCACCACTTGTTCTGTTAAGAGCGTAGACATCAGTCTTTGTAGTCACATACACTTTGCCGTTGAAAGCTGAGACGTAACTGCGAATTCCAGTGATGTTAGCTTTCCACAAAACATCAGCCGATTCTGGCGCCGGTCCAGCCGAGAACCGAGTAAAAGAAGAGTCACCCGTAAATTGAGGCCATTCATACTGCAGCAAACCGCTGTCGTTTGCCGAAGAACTCACTACTGTACCTTGTGCACTTGCGATGTTCTTGGTGAAGTTGGGCAAAAGAATTGTAGTAGAAACAATCATCAGCAAAGTCAAAGCTAAAGCTGCACGTTTGTAATTGAACATGCCACTTCTTCTGGGAAAGGGACTTTTCATAACCACAAACACAGTCTAGAGTTCCATGCAGCAGCTAGAATTACTTCATAGAAATTGTCTCACTATAAACTTTACGGAAATACGCAAAAGAATTTTTATTCAGTTTCTCCCCTCAAACAGGCAGAAGAAAACCAACTCCAGAAGCGGACCAACGGCAGATCCACCAACCAAAAAACGACGACGCAAAAAGCACACGATGCACATAAACTTTTTAGGGCGCACTCAGAACCTATGCTCAAGAACAGTTTGAGAAGTGAGCTTTGTTGGCAACTAAAGAGCCTTTGCTTATGACTTCTTGGAGATCCACCGGAGCATGCAACGCCCGATGCAAATACTGCAACGTCGACGCTTGCAGTGGACCAGCACCCAGAGAACTCAGCACTCAAGAAGCCCTAAAGCTCGTTGACGAAGTGAAAAAGTTCGGCGTAAGATGGTTCGGAATAAAAGGAGGAGAGCCTCTTCTGCGAAAAGACATTTTCGAAATCGTAAGATACGCCAAAAGCGTAGGTCTTAACGTCTGCTTGCTAACCAACGGATGCTTTGTCGACGGAGAAATCTATAACAAACTCGTCGAAAACCAAGTCTGGACATCCGTAAGCATCGACGGCCCAGAAGAAGTTAACGACACCCTTAGAGGCAAGGGCTCATACAAGAAAGCTTTGTCAGCAATAGAAAAGCTGTCAAAAGGAAAGATTCTCAACGGTCTGGCAGCAGCTATTACGACAATTAACTATCAGCATCTTGATCACGTAGCTTTCTTAGCAGAAAAGTATCATGCCAACTTTGTCTGGTACAACGCTTTGGTCCCGACTGGAAGGGCAAAAGAAACCATGGAGCTGGTACCTTCCCCAGAACAGTATGAGTGGGCTTTGAACCAAATCTGGGATCTAACCCTAAAATACCAAAACAAATTTGACATCCACGTGCACTGCCCACACTTCGCACGGGTGGTTAAGCAGAGAAACCCACAAAACTTCCAAGAATGGTACAACCACAAATTCCACGGCAAATGCACCTACTTCGCATTCGGCGGATACATTAGCGTAACCGAAAACGGCGACCTTATTCCCTGCTTCTACACTGACCTGACACCATCCGAGCCTCAGCTACTTGGAAACATAAGAGAAAAAACTCTCAAAACCGCATGGAGCGAAGTGCAAAAATCCAAGTTCTACAACAGTTTCAGGGACAGAAACATACTGAAAGGAAAATGCGGCGTTTGCGAACACAACGAAATATGCGGAGGCTGCAGAAACAGAGCTTACGCCTACACAGGAGACATTTACGCGTCAGACCCTGCATGCGCATACGTTCCTGAGAGCTTGCGACAGAAGTAGAAATAACTCACTCGCTAGGCATCTCAAGAATTCTAAAAAGCAAGTTGAAGAAAAAAAAGAAAATTCTTTGCCCTAAAGAACATGACCCGGATTCTTTTAGAATTCAATCCTTCAATTAAACAGATAATATTTTGAGTCCTGTCAGAAGCGCAAACATCGAAAAAGGTAAGAAAATGTTTGTTTGAAACAAAAAAGAAAGAAAAGTAGGTTAGGAATGCCCGGTAGGCGTTATTCCGTACCATGTCATTACTTTTGCAAATATTGGAGAGATGAACCCGAGGATCAACATAGGTAGCAACGCTTGATACCACGCTTGAAACGGATCAGCTTGTGCCATCCATGATACGAGAGACACTGTCATGTTGAGAACGAATTGGATCATGCCGACGGTTATTGCAGCAGTGAGACTTGCGCCGAGCATACGTTTGAAACTGTAGGATTTGTTGTTGAGGGATCCAGCAATGTAGCCTATGAGAATGCCGCAGACAATGTAGTCTCCTATGAAGGCCGGATCTCGATACAAGTTAAGCATAGCAGCTGCGCCAAAGTGCTCGAATGAGTAAAATATGTTGTAGCCCGCAAATGCCAGATAATATAGGGTGCCAGTTATGAAACCGACTGCGCCTCCAGCCCATTTATTCCAGGTTAAACCAAAGATCAACGGGACCGCAAACAGTACCATCAGAGAGATGCCGTGAGTAAATATTACAGTAACGAATGCATAGGGTGAGGGTGGAATTGCTGGAGTAGCCATTGGATCTCCCGCTGGGAAAAAGCTGTCAAGGCCGTTCTTGAAGACTGTTGGGAACAGAAGAATCAAGACTGCAACGAGAACTGGTATTACTAGCCCGTAGAGAATGTCTTTTAGTTTGAAAGGTTCTGTTTCTGACACTTTTTGAACACCTTTTTGATTTGGTTTGTTTATTACGTTGCGGCATGTTAATAAATTTAATGCCTACCCAGGAAATCAGTGGGTCGTTTACATAGAAATGCGACAATTAATGGTCTTTTCAGGGTAAATCGACAGGTTCGAGTTCGGCTATCACTACAACCAGTCAATTCGCTACCTAAGAAGAGACAGCAACTTGTCTGGATAAACAGTACAACAAAGAAAAGAAAGAGTTGAAGTTGAATTTATTATTCGCTACGCAGCATAGCTTTCGATCTTAGAACGGAGCCTTTGAGGTCAAGTCTTACTGGGCAAACGAAACTACAGTGACCGCAACCGTCGCACAAGTCAGCTTTCAGTTCAACTAGTCTTTCAACCTTCTGTTTGTCAAATGCTTCTTTGATCAGTATTGGACTTAGTTTGTGGCAACAAACGCGCATGCAAGCGCCGCATCTCATGCAGGCAATTGTTCGTACTGATTTGAATTGCTGAGCTTTGGGAAGTTTTGCTTCCACTTTGCCTTCGATTGGTTTTAGCAGGCCAACCTTATCGAGCTTTGAGGAAAACAGGTTCATTATGAGCAATGCCATTATTGCACCACCGAAGAAGTTCAAGTAGGTTTGAATCAGAACTGTTAGTACTCCTAAGCCCACACCGAAAATGCTCTGTCCGGTGTAAGTCAACGGAGTAGTTGCTGGATCAGTTGCCATGAAGAACGCCATGAATATTGAACTGCCAATGAAGAGTTCGAAATAAAGCCGTATCAGCTGATCTCCACCGTAGATGGCACTGAGAAGTACCGAAAATAGAATGACCGTCACAAAGTAGGCCAAAGTAATTCTCCATTTTATGTACCTTCTAGCGAGGAGAAATAGCGCTAAACCCACGATGATAACAGCAATACTTGAGGCGCCGCCTGCCCATCCGTGAAATTTCTGAACGATCATCGTCCACCACAAGTCTGGAGCTTTGGCAACAGCAGGATTGCTGAGACAGCTTTTCAGATAATCACCGAAACCGTCGAAAGTAGTTGGATTAAACTTTAAAGCACCGGCCAGCTTGGGGATTACAGCATTGTAGATACTACCATCAGGCAAGGCGACCGCGATTTTGAGGTGATCCGAAGCGAGAAACACAGTGTTCAGGAATGGCAACAGTATCAAAAATTTTGCCGCAGCCGCAGGATTCACGTATTTCCTTCCGCCGATGGCAAGAGCCTTCTTGAAGACAACCATGCCAACCATCGATATGAAGGCCACGTAGATGTAGACGCTGTTTCCAGTGAAGGGTAAAGGCTCGATAGAGTGCATCGTTGGAACACCTAGAGAGTAGGAAAGAGTCACGATTAAACCAAAGACCGCCGCTGACAACGTGTTCAAAGGACTGTCAACTGTTACTTTAGCGAACAAGAAATCAATGCCAACAGCGACAAGAACTGCGATTGCAGCCATTATCACAAGTGTTGTACCCCAAGAAAAGAAACCAACAGCAACAAGTACCAGGAGAGCAACGAAAGTGTAAGTCATCAGTTTATTCTGCGTCATGAAAGAATATTCTTTTGGTTTAGACATTTCAAGCACAAACTCCTTTACAAAATATCTTTCGGTGACAATTTATGATGATTAGTTTATAAGATTTTCTAAGTTGTCCATGAAAGACTCCAAGACAACCCCAAATCTCAGCCAAAAGACAACAATTTTTTGTAGAAGAAACCAAATCTTATGCCGACATCTTTTCTTGATCATTTGGCTACAAAGAAAAGACAAAACGCGACACCTGCTCACAATTTGTAACTTAACGTATTGACCAAAAGTCACGGAAATAATATATTGCAAGATTTAGGCTAGTTAACTCTGTGAATCGGATGGCTGCTAGCAAAGCACCACTGTACATGGTTACATGGCGATGCACCAGAAATTGTGTTGGCAATTGCCTATATTGCAGTTACACACCTCTTAAGAAGCCTGAAGAAGCAGAAGTCAACACCAAACTTGCCTACAAGATTGTTGAAGAAATTCATGACTTTGGTTCGCCTTGGTTCGGCATCAGCGGTGGGGAACCCTTAGTCAGAGAGGACATTTTTGACGTAATTGCTCATGCCAAGAAAATAGGGATGGAAGTTAGCCTTATCACTAGCGGGTTCGCATTCGATGAAAGAAGACTCAACAAATTAGTGCGTAACGAAGTCCACACAGCAGTTAGCATTGATGGAAATCGAGAATCAAACGACAGGATCAGAGGCGAAGGCAGCTACGACGAAGCCGTTTTTGCCATGAAGAAACTATCTGAGAACGGTATACTCGACTGCATAGTTACGACCATGACCAAATACAACATAAAAGACATGCCTCATACGACCAAGCTTGCCGCCGAACATGGAGCTAAAATGGTTGTCTATCACAATCTTGTTCCAGTCGGCAGAGCCGGCACAAACATGCCAGACCTAACGCCCACGGCAAACGAGTACGAAACAGCTTTAAACGAAATATATGACCTTCAAATTGCAAATGAAGGAAAAATCAAAGTAAGCGTCTACGCGCCCTTCTAAGCAAGAATCGTTCGCCAAAGAAACCACGCAGACTTCTGGGATTGGTTCCAAAACGATTTTCTGGGAAAATGCACGATAGGAGGCGGCTACATCGGCATAACAGAAAATGGCGACTATCGACCATGTGGTTTTCATGAAGGTTATCGCTTGGGAAATGTAAAAGACAAAAGTCTGAAGGCAACATGGGATGAACTCCAGCAATCAGAATTCCACCTAAAACTAAGAGACAAAGACAACATTAAGGGTAAGTGCGGAGTCTGCGAATACAAAGAAATCTGCGGAGGATGCAGAACACGCGCGGAATACTACACCGGAGACCTGTTTGAATCAGACCCCGCCTGAGCATATGTACCCAAAACGATTCAAGAAGCATAAAATTGCAGCCAAACAGAGCATTTACCTTTCTTTGTTTAATACGATGAAGATGAGAATCCTTGATAGCCCTTTATTTTCAATATGACGAATTCGTTGTTCGTGAAGACTAGCTGCAGTAGCTCTGAACGGAGAAGACTGGTGTCGAACTTGGTCGAATCAATTACCATGAAGCCAACTTGGTACCGACTGGCGAAATCAATGTAGTTTCTGCATTCCAGTTTGAATGACGGTTGTGTCTTTGATTGGAACAGGATAGCTAGGTCATCGGGTTGTTGTTTCTGAGTGAAACTTGTTTGTGAAAACGCCATCGTTTGATAAGTAGCTGAGAAGCTCTGATTAGTTGTTATCTGATAGAGTTGATATTGGAATCTTAAAGCGTCGATGTTTCTGTTTCGAAGGGCGCCAATGTTACCGGAGTAAGGTTTTTCCTGAAAGCTTAGGGCGACTTCCACATTATGCATGTTGTCGCAGATACCGATGTTATTGTTTGGATAGATCAAGTTTTCAGACGAAAAATCCGTTATAGCCCAGCCGTTGTCGCCTGAGGTTCTTGAAGCGTTATACCAAGGATTCTGCCAGTTGAGAACAGATGGAATATAAGCGGTGTCGAATGAGAATGATGCGTCGAAGCTATTGGTAACAGAGAATATAACGTAGTGTAAATCAGACTGGCGAGCAGCCAGATTCCACGTTACGGTCATGGGGTAGCTGTCATTTCGAGCTTGTATTTTCTCGGTTAGAGTGAATTTCTCGTTGGAGTATTGGATCGATATCGTGTAAGGATAGTTGGTACTGTCTGAAACAATTTTCTTGTCAAGATCGGAGAGGTAGCATGTTTGAAGTGAATTATTCTCGCCTCGGAAGGACACGTAGGTCAAGTTTTCTGAAACATAGCAGGCTCTTCGCCAGACGCCGTCCACGGAAACATAACTTGCTTGAGAAACGTTTTCTTTTGACTCAAAGGTCCTAATCATGGTAACGGGGTTTGACATTTCGGTAGAAAGATCCAAGATCGATTCAGCGGCGTAGTTCCATTCTACGATGGGGTCGGTCTCAGCTATTGTATATTTTCCTGAATACATGCCGAACCAGGAACCAGGTTTTTCCGTCGCCACGACCATTGTCATGTTATCGTAGTGGTTTCTGAGCCAGGTTGCAGCTTCATACCCCTTCACGTCTGACCACGAATAGTATTGAGTACTATCATATAATCGTCCGTTGACCGTTTGAAAACTTAACGCCATAACAACAACTAGAGAGACGACTGCGATTACAGAGACCACTTTCAGGAAAGTGCTTCTCCATTTGGAACTTGTTTTGTTTAAGAAAGAAAAGGAAGCCACATCGATTACGAAAGAAAATGAGACAGCTGCCAAAACGACTAAGGGCGGCATTAAGTAGTATAAGAACCACCCAAACGGCAGCAGCAAACCGAAGTTGAAGGATTGCGACAAGATCAATGGCACGAACAAAGCCAGAAGAAGAAGGACGTAGAACCCCCAATTCTTGCTTTTCTTAACTTTAAAGAATGCAAAAACTATCCCGAAAAATCCGAGGAAGAGCACGGCTCCGAAACTGACTATGAATGCATGTTGGCTAACTGCGGAGATTTGATAGCTCATGGCTTTGAGTTGGAAGAAGATTATCGAGACAAAACTGTTGAAGTATGGCATTATTGCTTGATAGTAATAGATCATGAAAGCGATCAAGGCGCCAAGAAGTCCGCCTATCCATGCTTTTGAGTAACGACCCTTTGTCTTCGCGAGCATGAATATGATGAAGGGGGGCAAGATTATGAAACCCAAGAAAGTTGCAAGTTGATGAGATAGAACCATTGAAAACGCTAAAATGAAGATTAGTAGCGCGTTTTCGAGCCCTTTTCGGTCTATGGAAATATATGCAAAAAGCAGCGTCATAAAGGCTATTGAGAGTATGCTTGTGTAGCCTCCCCAAAAGTTGATTTCGTAGAGAGGAAAACACAGCAAAAGGAGTGCCGAAGCGAGTATGCCTACTTTTTTGCCGAAGAAGTTAGCTCCCAATAAATAGACTGAAAAGACCAATAGCCAATCGATTAGGACAGTCACACATTTCATCAGGAAAACCATTTGCTCGATGCTTGTGGCACCAGTGAAAACCATGAAAGTGGCAAGTACAATGTGGTACATGGGCGGGTACCAAGCTACGTCTGCTAACGGGATTTTTCCAAAACTCAGGAAAATGATGGATCTTTCGAGATGTATTGCTGGGTCATTCCCCGAAACAAGACCGTTCCATGATATTAATGAGTAAAATAGGATTATCACTAACGAGGAGAATACTATTAAGAACAATTTGTCGATGTTCTTTCGGGCGTACGTTAGCATCAGGTCTAACCCTGGTTATTTTTCACCATGAATATGGCTACAGCTTTGTTAATAAACACAAGTCTGAACGTTGGGTCATTCGCAAATCTAGGAACCGATTCTGGATCACGCAGCAGAATGTATGAAATGTTCCAACTGCTGAGAATGCTTCGATAATCATAGACATCAATTGGAATAGTCGAACTTGACGACCACTCCCAAGCAGTAGCGTTAGTGTAAAGAAGGTCGTCTACATGCGGACCACTACTATCATTGTTGTCCACAAATTGAGCCACTCCCACGGAAAGCTGTAAGCTCCCCTCAGATTTCCCATGTAGATTATACGTGAACTGCAGGCACGCGTGGTTTTCTGAAGTGAGAGCAAGGACATCGGGCCTGTTATCCTCGAAAATCAGTTTACCGCACACTTTCATGTACGGATCAACCAAAGCCACCCAATTTGAACCGTTGACAGGCGAAAAATTCTTTGTATGCAAAACAAGACTGATAAAGTCTAAAGTCACATCAGGGACCACGCTTTCTAAAGAGATAGTCATGTTGACAAGCCCTGAGTTTTGGGTTACAGTTGTTTCCTCAATGAAGCTGAAAAGATCGTTTGCCCTGTGCTGGTAAATTGTAACGCTGTTTGTTCCTGTTTTATTATACATGTACATGCTTACTACAGGAACCTGCATCAAAGGTAGCAATTGAACGTCGTTACCTTTCCTTAACGTTATTATTGCTTCGCTGTTGTTAAAGTCAAAGAAGGGATACGGGAAATAGTAGTCTTTGATTTTTGCCAAAAAAATGGGATTGTGTCTTCCGATGTATCCGCCGTCTTCTCTAATTTGTATTAGTCCGTTGTCTACCATGTAGTCTGTATCGAGAAGGTTCTTCGCTGCATCAGCCGGTTCGAATTCTCGAGCAAGTATGAGATACTGGGGATCGACAGCGCTCAAAGTGGGTCGTTTGGCGAACCCAGAGACCCACCAACCGTAAAGCGCATCAGTAACCAGGACCGAGTTTTCTGGAGTCTGAGTCCTAACCCAATCAATCGCACCGTATCCTGGGTCGGTCATTACTTGATAGAAACTTGTTGCAGCAATACCGACATTCGGGGAATTGATTAGAGGCAACACAACCAACGCCAAGCCTAGAAAAATGAGAACAAAACCAGAGTACATGTTTCTTCGGGTCAGACGAGAAGCAGCACGGGTGGCGAACCTCGGAAAATGCGGCATTTTCAACGAGGTGTCTTTTCGAACCAAATTGAAAACGCGATCAAGAATTCTTGAGAAGAATCGTGATTCGTGGTCGATTGCGAACCCCACGAAAATCATTACGGGCAATGCCAGAAAGTACAAGAAACGATTGTAATCCAGATAAATTCCAGCGAGATAACTCTGTGTAGCCACGATTGGAATCAAAATCCACATGACGAAAAGTATTGCGGGCAATGTGATGAATTTGCCCTTGCTGGCTTTGGATAGAAGGAGGAAAACAAAACTGGGGATTACGCTCAAGAGAACATATCCTATAGGAATTAATCTTGTTGAAAGCAGGGCTTCCGTGATTGCTGATACTCCGCCTGTTAGTGTTCCTTGACTCCCGAAGTACAAGGGGACAAGCTCAAGCAAATAGGGCGCTGCTAATAGGCCTCCGAGAATAATCGGCACAAACCAAAAGATGTACGTACGTTTGGGAACACCGATTCTCCTTGAGAAGATCGAAGCTAGAAAGGCGGTGAAGACCACAATTACGATGAACATAAGTGCGCTTAGACTGTGAGTGAGAAAAATTGCTGCGACCAAAAGAGAATTTACCCCGATGAAGACAGGCTTTGAGAATCTTGATTGTTGGAGGTACAAGTAGAAAATGACGGGTATAATCATCAGAGTAATCACGTTCGGATACCCAGCCCAAGTCAACATTGCAATGTCTCCAGTTGATAGCGCAACTAAGAAAGCGACCACGTACGAGGCTGACTCGCTCCAAACTTTCCTCGTTATGAGGAAGGAACACAGAACGATGAATGTAGAGAAAAGACAGACCACAATTGTCTGAACAAGGTAATCGAAATAGTCGGGAATTCCAGTCATCAACTTCACAAATGAGACAAAAATGTGAAACCCTGGGTTTGTAACTGAGACTCCGCCGCCCATATGATAATAGTTTGTGACAAAGTTCGTTTGCCCTGGCATTATGGAATTGACTATGCTTTCATGCATCCCAATGTCAGCACCGGGTGGGTACGTGTCCCAAGTTAGCAGCAAGAACCGGTACGCAAAAGCAAAAACCAGCATAAGGACTAGAAGTAGCGCTTTTCGCGATTTTTCAACCATTCCAGCTTACCCGAACCCTCAAATCATGCTTTTTTTAAGCGGATGATTATGAAGTCAAGGTTTAAATATGTATTCGATTATAAAAACCGAGGGTATAAAAAACCTCTATAACAAAAACACAGGTGTTTATGAAATGTCCTGGCTTAAATCCATGATGGAAAAAGAGCCTCCTGAACCAGCAAATCCATTAGGCATAGTCGTTATCGGCAACATTGAACCAGACATGCACGACACAGCAAAAGAGGCAGTACGCAAAGCCCTGAAAAGAGCAGGTTTCAAAACCATTGACGCAGGCAAAAGCATCGCACCACAAGTATTCGTTGATAAAGCAAAAGAAAGCAACGCCGACATAATCGCGCTCTCAGTAAACACAGTACCAGCAAAAAATAATCTCCCAAAACTCGATGAAGCTCTGAAAGCTGCAGGCTTGAAAGACAAGGTCGCAATCATTATGGGCGGCGCCGCTGTCAAGAAAGAAGACGCAGAAGCAATTGGGGCATTTTTCGGCAAAAACAAAGAAGAAGCCCCTGAAATCGCCAAGAAGGCAATGGCTGCAAAGAAGAAATAACTTTCAAATTCAGGTAAGGCAACATGTTCAAATTCAGCACGAATCAGAACGTGTACGAAGTAGGAAGAGTAAAAATAGGTGGCCAACCCGGGGAATTACCAACTGTTCTCATCGGCTCTATTTTTTGGCTAGGCCAGAAGATGGTCCAAGATGCTAACAAGGGTATTTTTGATCCTAAAGAAGCAGAAAACATCATCAACAAAATGCAAACATGGAGCGACGTAAGCGGCGTTCCATTTGCTTTTGACATTGTTGGAACAACCGATGAAGCCTTTGGAAAATACATTGATTTCGTAGCAAAGCACAGCGATGCACCTCTAATGCTTGACGCCATGAGTCCAAAAACCCGTATGGGAGCTGCAGATCTAGCAAAGAAGATGGGTCTTCAAGACAGATGCATTTACAACTCATTCTACAAAGGCGTCTCCAAGGTCGAAGCAGACAAGGTCAAAGAAAGCGGGATCAAATGCTCCATAGTTCTCGCCGACAACCCAAAGGACAATAGCCTTGATGGAAAACTTGCAGTACTTAATGAAGCTCTTGCATTAGCAAAAGAAGGCGGAATCACAAAGCCACTAATCGACTGCGCCATTCCAGCGTTTGCCCCTGACATGGGAACTGCAGTCAGAGCAATACACTACGTCAAAGAAAAATTCGGTCACCCAACAGGATTGGGAACAGGAAACGTCGTCACAACCATGGGCTGGGTAAAAGCAAACGTTCCTAAAGAGTTCAGGAAAGGCTGCACAACAGCAACAAACGCAATAATGCAAGTAATGGGAGCCAACTGGCTAATGTTCGGCCCCGCAGAGCAAGCAGATTGGGTATTTCCAGCCATCGCAGTCGTCGACACGTACATTTCGTCCGCAATGGGCGACTTAGACATCAGACCGCTAGAAGAAACACACCCCATCTACAAAGTCTTCCTCTAAACTTCCACCCTTTTATTTTTTGTTTCAACTAGAAAATCTTGAAGGGCTAGCGTGAGAGCAACCCGATGGTTTGAAATAATTCTTCTTGTCACAGTTTTGGCCACACTTTTTGCATTAACTATTCCAAGTGAATCACCATTAGTCATTGTGAGGTACATTTTCGGCTTCACATACGTCGCAGCTGTACCAGGGTATTGCTTGGTAAACCTCTTGTTTCTAAGAGAAAACAAGTTGGACTTGCCAGAAGAAGCCGTTCTATCAGTCGCCTTAAGCTTTGGATTGACCGGACTCACTGGCTTATTGTTGGGCTTATCTCCAATTGGGATAAACTTTGCATCAATTATTGTCTCGCTTAGCGCCATAGTTATTGTTTTGGCATTGTTGGCATTTCTAAGAAAAAGAAAAGATGAGTTACGAAAGCCTCAAATGCAAAGCACGAACAGCGTAAGCAAGTGAAGTCTTAACAGCGGAAATGCCGTAAACTCCGCCTTTGCTTAGCATCCTGAGCATGTATCCTGGTCGCAAGTAAAACTGTTGATATGCTTTGTATCTTATTTCTGCCAATTTCTGCATGCTCAAAGACGGTGTTTCAAAAGTCGGCGTGGCTGTATCGTAATGGTTAAAATCTGTTATTTTCAGCCAGCCCTTTTCTTTCACGAGATCATATAAAGGCGTGCCTGGGTAAGGAGTTGCCACGTAATAGCCAATCGAGTCAGGGTCGATCTCTTTAACGAACTTAATCGTTTCCAAAGCTGATTGCTCGGTTTCGCCTGGAAAACCAAGGACAACGCTGCCTACAGTCAACAAGCCGAGTTCTCTTGCCGTTCTGAATGCGAGCTTCGTTTGATCGAGCTTGAACCGTTTATGCATTTTTTCAATCATTGATTGGGAGCCTGATTCCACGCCGAACCATACGACAATGCAGCCTGAATCCTTCATTTTCTGGAGTAATGCTCTGTCAACCATGTCTACGCGTGTTCCACAGTCCCATTGGACCCTCAGTTTTCTGCGGCGTATTTCATCGCATATTTTCTCAACCCGTGCACGGTCCACAGTAAATGCATCATCATAGAATGTAAATTGGCTCTCTCCGAATTTGTTGTTGAGCATTTCAATTTCATCAACAACGTTTTTGGGGCTCCGCATTCGGTAACCTCTGCCAAACATCCTAACCGCAGTGCAAAAGTCGCACCAGTAAACGCAACCGCGACTCGTGATCAAAGGGAAGAGAGTCTTGCCGACTCGTTTAAACGAGCCTATGTTCATCAAATGAAATGCTGGAAAAGGAAGGTCATCCAAGTTCTCAATGAAGGGGCGGTCTTCGTTTCGAGCTAATTCCCCATTCTTCTTCCGAAAAGTGGTACCTTTGACCCCGCTTAAGCTGCTTTTGGTTTTGAGTCTGTCCAGAAGTTCAAGGAATGTTACCTCTCCCTCTCTTCGAACAATAACGTCAAGACCAGGGCATTCCCTTAGAGCATTTTGGTCCCAGAATGTAACGTGAGGCCCGCCAAGGACTGCTGTACAATCTGGCCGAACTTCTTTAGCGATTGTAGCTACCATCAACGCAGATTTGTACGTAAGTGTGGTTGAAGTCATGCCGACAACATCACACTCTGTGCGCTCAAACCTGCTGCGAAAATCAGCATAAGTCAAATGTTCAGCTTGGCAATCAATCACGCTCACATCGTGACCGTTCTTTTCGCAAACCGCACCCAAATATCCGATTCCCAACGGAATGAATGGCGGATGAGCGTGAGCGTTCGGCGGGTAAGGAGGGTTAACCAGAGTTATTTTCATCGACTTTCGTCCTAGCCGTTGAAACAGGAACAACTGTGCGATCGATTATATAGTTTTCGAGACCAACAAAAAGAAACTTCAACGGAGGAATCGAGATGCCTTTCAAGATCCCACCACAAAATCAAACTCAAGGTCTTTCTTTACCATAATCATCAGCACATCAGAAGCTTCAATTCGCCTAAAAGGGTTCTTGTACATATTGTTTGACACAAACTTTCTTGACCAAAGTCTCTTGCCCTTCAAACAATTGGAATCTTAGCCCAAGTGTTGAAGGCACGAAAATAGGAAGATTGCCTATTTGTTATCTTCGGATCTTTTTGACTCAATGGCGCCTCTGACTAAGCCTATTAGCACCGATTTTAGGGGATTGGGCAAATCTACCAGGTCAAGCTCAGCCTTTGGGATGAGTTCATTCTCTCCTTTTGGAACAGGACCGCTCTGAAGTGCCATAGAAATAGATTCCAATCTTGCCGCCAAAGGCTCAATTTGTCCGAACTCCTGCGGGATCAAGCCTTTCTCAAAATCCCAACTTACCTTGGCGGATTCCAGCAACATCAGTGAGGAAATTGGATCGGATTTCAAAAGCTGTGACAACGTCGAGAGTAACGTTTCTTTGCTAGCTTTGAGGCTTTTGATTTTTGAAAGCTCACTAGCCATTCGTTCCATGGAAAGCCCTCTTTCGTCAAGTCTACTGAGAACGGAACGGAAGGGAAGCTTTTTGTCCTGTTTCAGTACTGCTTCGGTGACCACTGTTCGAACACATTTGCTGACCATTTGCCCTAGCTTCGATGATGGACCGCCGTACTCGATTACACTACCACGGTTCGTTGACGCCACGACCACAGCATCTGTTGTCGTTCCTGTGGCCAAATCTCCTGAATATGCACTTCGAATATCAAGACGATTGAGAGCAGCGGTTTTTGCCTCAGTAGCGGTAATTACCAAACTAACTTGATTGCTCTCCGTTGGATTCCCATCCACGACAACGATAATGTTTATGGTGCCAGGAATCATTTTGTCGCTGAGGTTTTCACCGGCTGTTTCTGCGTTAGTGCACCCTGCAGTAGCTGCTACACTCACAGAAAACTCTTCATTCTTCATTAAAGCTAATGAGAAATTTGAAACCTTGACTGCTGTGATCATGCACACGAAATCATCTTTGACGCCGACTTTAGCAGAAGAAGCTGAAATAAGTGGCATAGGATCCGCGTGGAGGTTTGGTGTACTGTAACCTTCGGGGACTTCAACATTTAGAATTGCCTTAACTTTTCGAAACCCACCGTGGTAAGCTGCGGAACTAACGACTTTTAAGTCATCTTTTGAAAGAACTGCAAGTACATTATCTTCTATAATCAGGCGTATGTTGCTAGCAAGGTCAAACTGGCGCGTGAGATTTTTCATACTCTATCTTACTCTTACTGATTTTACTCGTGTTTGTGTTCTGCCAGCGCCGGGTTCGTTCCCAGCAGACTTGAGCTGCCTGTGCGAGTAGTGGAGCTAAAATAGCACTGTTTCTTGCGCTGGACATGCGGAGATTTAACATCCAAATAGAGCGTCATCAAAAAATATATTTGTTTTGAGTCGGAAAAACGCAAAATCATGAAGATCTACCATCTACTTAAATAGCGGGCAGCGAGCGTAACATTGCGAGGAGACTATATGGCACTCGTAGAAGGAGAATACGCTAACCTTTTGCCAGAAGCGCGCACTTTGGTTAACAAAGTCGTACGTGACAACATGGCTGAAAGCATTTTGTTTTCAGCAGGAACCGACACAAGTATTATCGCGTATGAAGCGGTAAAATATCGATCAGACATTCCAGCGTTGACGTTGGCTTTTAAGCATGGAAACCCGAAAGATACGAAATACGTCAAAGAAATGGTTGCTGCACTGAATCTGAATCATGAAACCCACGTTTTCGATAGGGATGAAGTGATCAATGCCGTACCGAAGGTTGTTGAAGTACTCAGGAAATTTGACCCGATGGAAATAAGAAACAGCATACCAGTCTACATCGGCCTCACGCTATTGAAAAAGAAAGGCGTTAAGAACGCATTCACCGGAGACGGCTTAGATGAACTCTTTGGGTACCCATGGCAGTTCCACCACTCCGACGCAGAATTCAAGGCTAAGCAAGAAGAAATGTGGGCTGAAATGCACTTCTCATCCTTCCCAATGGCTGAATCCTTGGGAATGGCAATCAAAGCGCCTTACTTGACCCCCTTGTTTATGGATTGGGCAAAAAAGCTTCCCATGAAGCTCAAGATTAACGTTCACGACGGAGTAAAATACGGCAAATGGATACTTCGCAAAGCGTATGAAGAAGTCATCCCCAAGAACGTTGTTTGGAGACCAAAAGCCCCCCTTGAACAAGGCACGGGAACAGAAGCCTTTCGAACCTTTTTCGATAAAGAATACCCAGATAAAGAATTTGCTGAAAAGAAGAAAAGCATACTTGAAAACGACTCGGTGAAAATCCAAGACAAAGAACAAATGCTATACTACGAGTACTTCAGGAAAAGATTCGGAAAACCAGCTGATGTCTACCCAAAAAGCAACGGAAGGCAATGCCCCTACTGCAAAAGCTACATAAAAACAAGAATTCAATTCTGTAGCGTTTGCGGAGCCTATCCGATCTAAAACCTTCTTCGAAAAATCAAAAAAATTGCTTAAGACGATCGCGGCACCATTTTTAGAAAGATTTAATTCGCCTATAAACTCCATGAAGTAAACAGCACGAGGTAAAACCTAAATGGCTGGATTATCCAATTTGAAACTCGCAATGGGATCATCAATTTTCATTGCAGGATTCATTTTCGCCTTGTTCCTGTCTGCAATATTCTTTCTTCTAAGTGTCCCGTTGATATTTGCCCTAATTGGCACTGGTCTTTTCATCCTCTTCCAGTATCTAGTCGGCCCCACCATTGTAAAAGCGAGCACGCGACTTCAGTATATTAAACCAGGAGAAAATCTATGGCTGGAAAATACAGTTAAGAATCTGGCAGGAAAAAGCGGAATTCCCATGCCCAAATTGGCAATTGTCCCGAACAACACGCCTAACGCTTTTACTTTCGGAAGAACCTCGAGCAGTGCCACGCTGGCTTTGCATCAAGGGCTTCTCGACAACCTAAATGAAAACGAAGTTGCGGGAGTTATTGGCCACGAACTTGGGCACATCAAGCACAAGGATTACATAATAATGACCATACTTTCGGCTTTACCCTTAATTGCTTACCTCGTTGCCCAGGTGGCGTTCCGCGCAGGCGTATTTAGCTCCTACTCTGGGAACAGAAAAAATCAAGGAAACGCTACAGCCGCGCTCATTGTCGTAGGAGTTATTTCTTTCGTCGTTTACATTGTCTCTTTCTTGGCGGTTATGCGCCTTAGCAGACTACGTGAGCACTATGCGGACGCTTACTCGGCCTATCTAACAAGTTCACCAAGAAGTCTAGAGAGTGGTCTTGCCAAAATCACGTATGGGCTCTCGCTCTCGCCAAAAGTGGAGGATGCAGGAACCGTTAGAGCTTTCTTCATCGAGGACCCGCACACGGCGAAACAAGAAATCCAAGAAATAATGGACAAGAAAAGTGAGTATGATTTAGATCACGACGGAGTGCTTGATGAGCGTGAGTTGGAATTGGCTATGGAAAAGGAGGCAAAATCCACTTGGCGACAACTCAACACTCTATTTGCGACGCATCCTCCAACCTTCAAGAGAATACTTCTTCTCAAAGAAATAGAAAATGAAATGCAAACGGGAAAATACACTGGCGACCGAATCTACAACCACGTATAAGGCCTCGAAGGTAAGACTAAACACAAAACAACCCACATGCAAAAGCTAAGAGTAACGAAAAAGAAGCGAAGACTAATATCTTTCTAACCTTCCTTTGTTCGTAGAATTTCAACGAGTGAAACAATGCCCTATTGTCCTGAATGCGGCGGAGAAATGATGTATGCTATATCCACCAAGCACTACATATGCAAAAGTTGCGGTCTATCAGTCACTCAGCAGGAATTGATGGAACTCAAAGAGAAGAACAGGCCGAACGCTGAAACCGCTGAAGAAGAAAGAGAAAACCAACGAAAAGAATACTTGAAATGGTGGCTAAGCAAGAAAAAATAAACGCCCAAAAAATTTCACTTCCTTTTGCATAGTCGAGACTTTACTCCAGCTTTTTCAACTCGAATTAGTTCATTTAGATTCGAATTCGAACTCGCCGTTAATCTTTTCGTTCAGCGATTAGTATAAAAGAAGACTGAAGTATCTCAAACACTAAGCTGGAAGGTCAAGCTCTTGACTGCTACTCTTGAAATCATTTGTGTAGGAAACGAATTGCTTATAGGAAAAGTCTTGAACACCAACGCACAGTTTCTTGCCAAACGCTCAACCTCTCTTGGAATTAACGTGAGAAGAATCACTGTGGTACTCGATAACTTGGGAGAAATAGCGGAGATCATCCAAGAGACTCTGCTCAGAAGACCGGCATT
>JGI20215J15232_1000132_pt1 | contig 18924 bp, 15 predicted proteins | sample WetSurMetagenome_2_FD_15232 | JGI IMG/M metagenome (IMG submission 15232) | reverse complement strand
AAAAAAAAAAAAAAAAAAAAAAATAGGACGAGTCTTGGATAGAACAAGGGATGAAAATCGATGAGGAAGCAGATGAGATTAAAAAATGGAACAACTCTGACTATCGAACCATTGACTGGCCAAGAGGATGCCAGAGAATTCCAACGGTTCATCAACACACTCACCAGGGAAAAAACGTATCTTTTGGTCAACAGACCAATAACACTCAAGGAAGAAAAACAATGGCTCAAAACTCAGATGACGGAGCAGAAAAAAAGACACCAGATCTATCTGAAGGCACTCGTGGATGGTCGTCTCATCGGTGATTGTTTCGCACGACCCGGATTTGGTAGGAACCAGGGGAACATCAACCTGGGGATCGCGATTGCGAAGCAATGGCGAGGAAAAGGCTTAGGATACATGCTCCTCACAGAGCTCATAGAACGTTCCGAGAAGAAATGGCATCCAAAGAACATTTACCTCCAAGTCGTCTCCGTAAACACCCGGGCTCGTGAGCTTTACGAATCCCTTGGTTTTCACATCATCGCCCAGCTTCCCCAATGGTTCGAATATGAGAAGAACTATCTTGACGAGTATCTGCTCATCTTAGATAAAGAACGATTTCATAAGAACAAAAACGTAGTTAAGCAGGGACTAAAAAGAGATACCCGTCCAGCTTCACCGTGTTCACCACAGGGGACTCGATCGTAGCAAGTTTTGGTTTTTGGATTTCAACCGTGGAATATGACTTCGGATCCATCACCTGAAGCTCTTTTTTTGACTGACTCACCACGATCATTTCACGGATGAGTTCCTTCCCACCAAATATCTTCGATGGTTGAATGTTCTTACCCTCGATTACCTTTTCAGTCCAGCGNGAAAGCTCAAGAGCGCGGACCTTATTTTCATGAAGCGAAGAAATCAAGAAATACGAGGCGTCAAAGNAGAAGAAATCACCCTTGCGATAGGCAGGGATCCGTACGAGATACGTCATCCGATAGACCTGTTTACTGTCCTTCATCCCAGCATCAGACGTAGATTGTTTAAACTCACCACCGAACTGCTCCTGGATTTTTTTTGCTATGGAAAACGCGGTCGTTTTTTCACTAACAAAAAAATCAAGACCCTGTCGGTTTTCATCATAGTCTGTGATAAATAACCCTCGTTTGCCACTTTTCTGGAGCTGCCCGACAAGGGATTCAACTGTTGTTCGTAGGATCGTCAACTCTTCCTTTGGGAAGGTGCGTTTCTCTGCTCGTATCTGGATGATCGCCTCAAAGTATCCCCCGGACTCTCGAGAGCACACGTCACAGGTGTTCCTCCTGATACGTACAGTCAAGGGATGCTGCTCTGTGATCTGTTGGTCTTCTAAGAAACCAGAAAAAGTCACAGTACAACGTAGGATGCGATCCTGTTCCTTACACTGGGTCTGAATGGTGACGTTTTTGAGTTCAGAGCTGATGGAAAACACATCTTTGATATAGCGTTTCAGGATTTCATCAAAGTCTTCCTGCACCCAGGTGTTCTTATGCTTATATGAGGAGCACCGCGGGCAGATCGTGATATCCATGATGGCTGGTCCTTTGGTAAACTGCGTATGCTTCAAATAGCAACTGAGACAGACACCGTTTCGAAAAATCGGTTCATCTTTCCCACATTCGACACAAAACATGATAGTGATCCATTCCTGTTAGGTTCTTTGAGTGAGATATACACCGTAGATTATTAAGCCTGCTCCCAGAAGGAACAACAAGGAAAAACTCGTCCCAAGGAAAAACGACATCAGAATTGTGAAAAGAGGGATGAAATTGAGAAACACCGCTGCTTTGCTTGCATCTGTGTGTTTCAATCCATAGTTCCAGCCGATATACCCAAACAAGGAACATGTCAATGCAAGGTAGAGGACTGCAAGCCAACCATCCAGCGAGGTCTGCTGGAGAACGGGACCGATATGCAAAAGAACAAAAGGAAGATAGAACAAGGTCCCAAGACCAAAAGCATAGGCAGTGATCACATATTCATCATAGGTTCTCAGCAGGCGTTTTCCCACCAGTGAATACAAAGCCCAGCAGAGTGCAGACAGCAGCATCAGGATCCCGCCAATAAAAAAAATATTATCAAAGGTGATTTCTTGTGTTAACAGATCAGAGAACATGATGACAATGACTCCGATGAAGGACAGGATGATACCAGCAATCCGTTTTTTTGATAGGTTCTCATGCAGGAAGAGACCAGAGAGAATCGCAATGAAGATTACATTTGTGTTGATAAGCACGGAAGCGGTGGGAGCATTGGTATAATGGATCCCAAGGAACTGGAACAGATACAGGAATGTCACCCCGGTCAGACCTAAGGCGATCAACCAGGGGATCTCTTTTTTTGGCAGCAACAATGGTTGTTTCCGTAGCATCACAAGAAAAAACATCAACGGGGTGGCCACCAGGAATCGAAGGAACCCTAAATCTATCGGGTCTATCACCTTAGTAGCTGCCTCGACAACAATAAACGACCCAGCCCAGACCAATGAAACAAGAATGAGAAGAAACGCGATAAAGATATTCTTGTTCATGGGCATCAATAAACCAAAACATGGTTATAAAGCGATACCTTAAGAAGAGCCCAAGGACCGATGAGTCGTACGATCATCTTATTTGGTGAGAATAAACGAATCAAAAACAGCTCCATCTGGTTTTTTCGCCTCAAATGTCAATATCGTCGAATTCACGGTGAACAGACAATAATGATAGGTCTTTTCAGAATATATCGTCCAGGGGCTATGACCAACATCATACAAGGGGGCACCCCCGCCACCCGTGACGATATAGGTAATACCATGAACGATACTGCGTTCATAATCATGGTCATGCCCGTTTATCACCAGGTCTATTTGATACTGCTCAAAGATTGGAACCCAAAAGCGTTGCACCCAACTCGAATTACCATGTTCAGACCCTGAGCTGAACGGCGGGTGATGGAAGAGGATGATAGTGAACGGTTGTCTGCTATTCTGTAACTCATACAGAAGCCAGAAATATTGTGCGAATCGAAATCGAGAACGGAGATTTGAGTCCAGAGCTATGAAATGCACAGGCCCATTCTCATATGAATACCAGCGTTCGTTGAATGGAAGCGAAAAATAGGAAAAATACAAACGGCTGTTATTTTCATGATTTCCAAGAACCGGGTAGAACGTGCTGTTATGGAGATACGGTGACGCAGTAAAAAAATCAATCCAATCGGTTGCGTTTTTCCCTTCATCAACAAGATCCCCCGTGTTGAATACGACTGCCGGGTTTTCTTTTTCTATCGCCTGAGACACAAGCAACGTATGTTGCCAGTTATCCCAGCCTCCTCGTGTATCACCATACATCACAAATCGAATCGTCTCAGTCTGCTCGAAAGCGGTCCAAAAGCTATACAGTGGGCTTTCAGTCTCATCAGAAACAACGGAATAAAAGTACATCTGATTTGCTTGTAATCCTTTGATTTTCACCGAATGAAAAGATGCTGGAAAAATATTCTTTTCCACACTGGAATTTCCTAACACTGGACTTCCACCCCAACGCACTTCGTTTTGTGTGGTCGGCATTGCTGTCTTCCATGAAATGGTCATCGAGTCGAGATCAGAATGTTGGAGATACGGACCAATAAGGATCTCCGCATGAACACCGCTCGTGCTTAATATAACAAGCAATGGAAGGAAACCTACAATTATTGTAGTGAAGCGAAAGATTTGTCCCATAGACCCTTTCTCGTTCAAAGATATCAATACATAAGACGTAATTTTATATAAATTTTTTGCTGAGAATATATATTCATTCTATTTTATGAAATCAAGGAATAATCGAGGTTCATCAAATCAAGCAAAAACAGCATTATTTTCTCTTCGGGTAAGAATCGTACAGAACCAGGGTATCTCGTGTACAACAAGACGCTTTAAAGCTGACCACGCAATAGGAAGTGAGGAGTGATAAAAAATGATGATCGTTGGTCAAGTCTCAAGCCCCGAGGAAGCAAACGAAGTGGAATTCATCGCCAAATCCTTTGTCGTCGCTAACCGCGCACGCGTCCTTGCCTTACGACTCAAAGAGGTGTAAGAACATGGAGAAAAAAACAAAGAATAAAAAGAACGTCCCAAACGACATCCCGATCGTCTGGGTCAACATCGTTGACGGGGAATAAAACCCCTTCTCCTATGATTTTTCTAGTTGGACTGGTTTTTTAGGGTTTTTTTTTGTTGTTTTTCCATCGTTTTTCTCAGAGTCATTGATCTTTTTGCCGCTCTCAAGGGTTCCATCGGAAAGCCCTTCATCAAGGAGAAGGTCATATTCGACCTTGTACTCGCCCGGGTCACCGTCGGAGAACCGGAAGCCTTTCTCCCGGCATAAAGCAATCATCGGGTAATTGTCCTTCAGGACGACGCCATTTATCTTTGACAGTTTCTTTTCTTCAGCAAATTCAATGAGGAAATCAAGGAACTCAGAGCCAAGCCCTTGTCGCTGGCATTCATCACTGACAACAATCGCGAACTCAGCCTCATCGGGCCGCGCAGGTTCCTGGATGAGACGGGCAACACCAAGGAGCTGTTTCTTGCCGTCTTTCTCAATTTCTGCGACGATCCCCATCTCCCGGTCGTAATCGATGTTGCAGTAGCGTGTGCGGACCTCATGGGGCGTGTCTTTGATGATCCGGAAGAACCGGAACCGGACTGTTTCCTCGGAGAATGTCTTAAACATCTCCAGCCACATGTTCTCATCTTCAGGTTTTATGGGTCGGAGGATGACTTTTTGCCCATCTTTTAAGGTGATTGGTTTAATGTATTTGGTTGGATAAGGTGTGATGATCAGATGGGGGTGTTTCTCGGGCTCCGGATCAAGAATGATACGAGCATCCACAGCTATCAGGTCATTTCCCTCGGGGATCAAGGGGTTGATATCGACCTCTTTGATCTCTGGATGATCAATCAGCATCTGTGAAAATTTAATCATGGTCTCCTCGACCTTCTTCATGTCAACCGGGGGGATGTTCCGGAATCCTTTCAGAAGCTCAGAAGCCTTGGTTTTTTCTATGACACGCTGCGCTAATGTTTGGTTCAAAGGAGGGAAACCAATCGCCCGGTCTTTGAACAGCTCGGTGTAGATACCACCCAACCCAAAGAGGATCACGGAGCCAAAGACAGGGTCTTTCTTCGACCCAAGGATCAGTTCATATCCATAGCTTTTCACCTGTTTTTGGATGGTGACACCAAGGATTGTCGCATGCGGGACTTTCTCCTTAGCTCGTTTTATCATCTCTCGGAATGTTGTTTTAATATCATCTCCACAGCGGAGATCAAGGACGACGCCGCCCACATCGCTTTTATGGTTGATCTGCGGGGATAATATCTTCATGACGATAGGATAACCGAGCTTCTCTGCAGCCTTGACTGCTTTGTCTTCAGTCTCAGCGATGATGGGTATGGTTGTTTTTATCCCATACAGTTCCAGGAATGTTTTTGCTTCACTCTCATTTAGCAAGGTTCTTTTCTCTTCTTCTGCGACATGCAAGATCTTCTTGATGATATCGGTGTGTGCTGGTGTCTGGATGTTGAGCTCGACAGGAGTATCATAGAGTTGGGCAAGGTGTCGTTCATAATGATACAGATACATGTAAGACTCGACCGCCTCATCTGGTGACGCATAGGTCGGGATGTTGTTACTGTTCAGGATCTCTCGAGCATGCGCTACCGTGGCCTCCCCGATCAAAGAGGTGAGTATCGGTTTGGTTGATTTGCGTGCGATATCGATGAGCCGGTCCGCTAGTTTCTTCGGGTCTGCCATGACCTGGGGGACGCAGAGGATTAACAGACCATCGATGTTCTTGTCCTCAAGGCATATCTCGATTGCTTTCTGATAACGTTCCTCATCACCATCCCCGATGATATCAACAGGGTTTGCATGGCTCCAATGCGTGGGTAACACTTTATTGAGTTTCTCGATCGTCTCAGGGGATAAGGAGGCGAGTTTTCCTCCTTTTTCGATGATGGAGTCTGTCGCAAGGACACCAGGTCCTCCAGCGTTGGTCACAATCGCGATATTCGGCCCCGTGGGACGTGGTTGTTTTGCAAGAATTGATGAGCAGTTGAACAAATCCATGATATCCATGACACGGACGACACCAGATCGTCGGAATGCTGCCTCATAGATAGTATCCTCACCAGCTAATGCCCCGGTATGGGATGAAGCGGCCTTTGCTCCTTCTTTGAACCGTCCGGATTTAATCACAATGATTGGTTTTGCACGGGCGAAGGCTTTGGTCGCACTCATGAACTTCCGAGCATCCGTGATTGATTCGATATACAGGACGATACTTCGGGTATGAATGTCCATTCCGAAATAATCAATCAGGTCACCAAAATCAACATCAAGCATGGAACCAACAGAGACGAACGCGCTGAATCCAACGTTTGCTGCCGCCGCCCAATCAAGGATAGCGCCACAGACCGCACCACTCTGAGAGAGCAATGCGATGGATCCTTTCGCAGGCATCGAACCTGCGAATGTCGAGTTCAGATTCAGAAACGGCATGATGAAACCGACGCAGTTTGGACCCACGATACTTAACTCGTATTTTTTCTTCAAATCCAGTAACCGTTGCTCTCGAGCAACTCCTTCAGGTCCGATTTCTTTGAACCCAGCGGAGATGATAAGGATACCTTTAATCCCTCGAGCACCACATTGTTCAACGATGTCACAGACAACAGTGGCTGGTGTCACGATAATAGCAAGATCGACGACTTTGGGAACATCATTGATGGATGGATAGGCTTGTACTCCTTGGACGCTCTCTCGTTTTGTATTCACGGGGTACACGACCCCTTCGTATCCAGATCCTATAAGATTTCTGAAAATTCGATATCCAGCAGTCCCAATTGAATCACTTGCACCGATGACTGCGATACTTTTTGGTTTGAAAATTCTATCTAACTTTGCTCCATTCATTGATCTTCCCTCCATATAAAGCTTTGTAGGGCACCGTAGCCCCGAAACCAGAGACAATTATATATAGGTATCGTTAACTCTGTTGGTGAATCAAAAAAAAAAATAAAAAAAGGGAAAAAAATCCCTCGTACTTATTCGGTTTTTTGCTCAGCCATGTTCTTATAGGATTTATACCGGCTGATGGTTCCATCCTCAAGCTGTTTATGAAGCTTTGAGGCTTCCTCAGGGAAGGTTTTTACCAAGGCAGCGTACCGGACTTCACCCATCAGGAAATCATGGATAGTACCATTAGGCGGTTGATAATCAAGTTGGAACGGGTTTTTCCCTTCGGCAGCAAGACGGGGGTCAAATCGATACAACGGCCAGTACCCGGATTCCACTGCTCGCTTCTCCTCTTCCTGGGTTTTTCCCATTCCTGCTTTGATTCCATGGTTGATACAGGGCGCGTACGCGATGATAAGGGAAGGACCATGGTAAGATTCATGGAAGGACCATGGTAAGATTCAGCTTCCTTAATTGCTTTCATGAACTGGTTCTTATTGGCACCCATTGCGACCGAGGCGACATAGACATACCCATAGCTCATCGCGATAAGACCAAGATCCTTTTTCTTAGTCTTTTTCCCGGATTCAGCGAACTTCGCGATCGATCCAACGGGTGTCGCTTTCGATGATTGACCGCCGGTGTTTGAGTACAGCTCTGTATCAAGGACTAAGATGTTGATGTCTTCGTTCATCGCAAGCACATGGTCAAGGCCACCGTAGCCGATATCATACGCCCAGCCGTCACCACCGACAGACCAGATGGATTTCTTCGTTAGCATGTCCCGGGAGTCCCAGATCTGATTCAGTGTCTCATCACGATGGTCTTTTTCAAGCAAGGATTTAATCTGATCACCATATAGCTTTGATTTCTCTGCATCATGCATGTTTTGCAACCAACCAGAAAACGCTTCTTTTGACGCACCAGAGGTCTTCTCAACCGCCTGCGTGATGAGATCAGCAAGCCTCGCGCGACGTTGGGCGGTCGCAAGCATCATCCCAAACCCGTATTCAGCGTTGTCTTCAAACAAGGAATTCGCCCATGCAGGACCAAATCCTTGCTCATTAGTTGTGAATGGAACAGATGGCGCAGAACCACCCCAGATCGAGGAGCAACCAGTTGCATTTGCAATAATCATCCGGTCGCCAAACAACTGGGTGATGGTCTTCAGATAGGAGGTTTCCCCACAACCTGAGCATGCCCCAGAAAACTCAAGGAGAGGTTGTCTGAACTGAGAGCCTTTCACGGTGTATGGGTCAAAACCACCAGATCGAACAGGGATCTTCTCCATGTATTGCTGAAACGGGATTTGAGTGTTCATCTGCGTAGCGATAGGTTTCATCACCAAGGCTTTCTCTTTTGCGGGACAGATATCGGCACAATTCCCGCATCCCATGCAATCCTCAGTGTACACCTGGATCCGGAAAGAGAGGCCTTCTGCTTCCTTCCCAACTGCTTTTTTCGCAGTAAATCCATTCGGGGCTTTCTGCAGCTCCTCAGATGTTAGCAGCACAGGTCGAATCGCTGCATGAGGACAGACCATGGCACATTGGTTACATTGGATACATTTATCGATAAGCCATTCAGGGACGTTAATCGCAACCCCACGTTTTTCGTATTTTGTGGTCCCTGGCGGGAAAATCCCTGCCGGGGTGAATGCACTCACCGGGAGTTTATCCCCCTGCTGGGCTAGCATCGGGCACATGACCTTTGTGATGAACTCCGGTTGGTCTTTCTTTACTGGTTTTTCCGATTGAACCGTTCTCCACGAGGATGGATAGTGAACCTCTTGGAGACCAGCCAACGACGCATCAACCGCTTTCCAGTTCATCTCAATGACATTCTGCCCTTTCTTCCCATAGGTTTTTGCAATCGCATCTTTTAGGTAGCGTATCGCATCATCAATCGGCAGGACGTTGGAGAGCTTGAAGAACACGGTCTGCATCACCATGTTGATCCGACCACCAAGACCGATATCCTCAGCTATCTTCACTGCATCAATCGTATAGAACTTCAGTTTCTTCTCTGCGATGGTTTTTTTCAAGGAGTTGGGTAGACAGGTTTCCATCTCATCCAAGCTCCAGGAAGAGTTCAGGACAAAAGTACCACCCTCCCGGATCCCGTCTAAAAGATCATACTTGTCAACATACGATGGTTGATGACAGGCGATATAATCTGCTTTATCGATAAGATAGGAGGAGTGAATCGGTGATTTCCCAAAGCGGAGATGTGACATGGTAACTCCGCCGGATTTCTTAGAATCATATGCGAAGTAACCTTGGACATACATAGGGGTGTTATCCCCAAGGATCTTGATCGCATCCTTATTGGCACCTACTGTACCATCACCACCAATCCCCCAGAATTTACAACGGATTAATCCTTCCGATGCGGTATCGATTTGTTCCCCTAACGATAGCGAGGTATGGGTGACATCATCGATAATCCCAACCGTGAAATGATTCTTTGGTGAAGGGGTTTTCAGGTTATCGAACACTGCTTTGGCCATGGTGGGAGTAAAATCCTTTGAGCCAAGACCATACCGGCCTCCAACGACAAGAGGATGGAGGTTCTGGTCATAAAGAACACTACAGATATCAAGATACAATGGTTCGCCAAATGCAGCGGTTTCTTTCGTTCGATCGAGGACCGCGATTTTCTTCACGGTCTTTGGTAGTACTTTTAAGAAATGTTCAACAGAGAACGGACGGTATAACCGGACTTTGATCAATCCGACTTTTTCACCTTTTTTGTTGAGGTACCCGACCGCTTCCTCGGTAATCTCACAACCGGAACCCATCATGATAACGACACGGTCCGCGTCAGGCGCACCAACATAATCAAACAGATGATAGGTTCGCCCGGTGAGATCAGCGACTTTTTTCATTTCCTCTTCAACAATCGCAGGGATTTTCTGATAGAAGCTATTCGCTGCTTCAGTGACCTGGAAATAGATATCAGGGTTCTGCGCTGTTCCCCGTTGATGCGGATGTTCCGGGTTCAATGCCCGCTGTCGGTGTTTCTTGATTGCATCCCAGTTCACAAGCTTCTTGATATCCTCATAATCGATCATCTCGATCTTCTGAATTTCATGTGACGTGCGGAATCCGTCGAAGAAATGCTGAAACGGGATACTAGCTTGTAACGTGGAGAGATGCGCGACTAATGCAAGGTCCATGACTTCTTGGACAGAGTTTGATGAAAGGATTGCAAACCCGGTTGCTCGCGTCGCCATAACATCCTGGTGATCACCGAAAATCGACAAAGCTTGTCCTGCGAGAGCTCGACCGGTGACATGGAACACACAAGGCATCAGCTCTCCAGAGATCTTATACATATTTGGGATCATGAGTAGTAACCCTTGCGAGGCGGTGAAGGTCGTCGCACACGCACCAGCAGAGAGCGCTCCATGCACTGCCCCAGCTGCTCCACCCTCTGACTGCATTTCGGAGACTTTAAGAACTTGGTTGAAAATGTTTTTTCGCCCGTGGGCTGCCCACGCATCAACCTCTTCACCCATCGGAGACGATGGCGTGATAGGGTAGATAGCGGCCACATCGCTAAATGCGTATGCGATGTGTGCTGCAGCGGTATTTCCATCAACACTTTTCATAGTTATTTTTTTCTTATCATTTTTTGTTTGCATCATGGTTTGTTGTTTGTTCATGAAAAACACCTCATGAGAAGAAAATCTCATCTGTTTTCAATAAAGGTCCTTATAGACCAACTAATCGGTATCTAGGTTCGCTAGATAAAGATTTGGTTATAAGGAGGAATATCACAGCGTCCAATACTCACTGAGGGATGCTTTCAATTGGGAGACCATGTGTCTGACTGCCGCTGGGTCAGAGTCAGGGATGTCCTCTTCTTCCAGGTACTCTTGTTTTCCTAACAGACCACAGAAGACGTTATAATAGGATTTTATGCAGGCGACGCTATTATAACCGCCCCCAAGTAGGACTAGGAGTTTCTGGCAGGTCTCCTGTGACAGCTCTTCGACTTGCTTCGCGAGATGATAGTAGGTCTGGTAAGTGAGATTCAGGTCAGCAAGCGGGTCAACATGATGTGTATCGACACCAGACTGATACAGTATGACGTCTGGTTTGAACTGTCTTGTGACAGGTGGAACGATCGCTTTAAAGGCATTCAGATAGCTGACGCCTCCAGTTCCTGGAGGAAAAGGGAGGTTTATGGTATATCCAGCGGCATCGTCCCTGCCCAGGGTTTCCATACCACCGGTCCCTGGATAGAGCGTCCGGCCGTCTTGATGAAACGACAGGTTCATCACGCTTCGATCATCGATATAGATATCTTGGGTGCCATTCCCATGGTGGACATCCACATCAATAATCATGAACCGTTTCAGATGATGGACCGCCCGGAGGTGTTCGATGGCGACCGCGATGTCATTGAAGAAACAGAATCCTGAAGAGTGTCCCTTGCTCGCATGATGAAAACCACCTAAGGGGTTGATTGCGACCTGGAAGCCTTCGAAAAGTTTTTCACCAGCGCACATGCTCCCACCAGCAGCAAGGCTTGCAATCTCAAAGATGCCTTTCGGGGCGGGCGTATCCTCTGATAGCCACCCACCGGTTTGACTCAGTTTTTTTATGTGATCTACATAGGCAGCAGCATGCACCTTAAGTAGGTCTGCCTCTGTCGCTTTTTTTGGGGTGAACACCTGAAATTCAGCAAGAAGGTTCTTCTCTTTCAGGTAGGCCATGATGTTCTTAGGTTTGTCTCCGATGAGCGGATGGTCCGTGCCAAGGTCGTATTTGTTATAATCCTCATGATAGACAATTGCTTGTTTCATAGTAACCAAAAGGGAAACAGCGGCGGAGGTAAAAAGTTTCTCTTCTCCGGCAATCCCATTACATAGTTAAACACATATATCTGTTTAGTATATACATCAACCACCTTGTTGCTTCTCTTGAGGGGGAGCTCTTCGATAACACTCATAGTTATCTTGAATAAAAAGACACTTCGGTATCAGAAATATCTTGGTGATGAGAATGCCAACAGACAAGAAAAAAGAACCAGGCAAGAAACTTCAGATCGCGTTATACTGGGCTGCCAGCTGTGGTGGTTGTGAAATCGGGATGCTTGATATTGATGAGAAGATCCTTGATCTTACCGCTGCTGCCGATATCGTGTTTTGGCCGGTCGCTGTCGATACAAAATATAAGGATATAGAAGCTCTCGAGGACGCAAGTATCGATGTCTGTTTTTTTAATGGAGGAATCCGAAACTCAGAGCAAGAGCATCTCGCGAAACTGTTACGGAAGAAATCAAAGGTTCTCATCTCATTTGGTGCGTGCGCCGTCAGTGGGGGGGTCCCCGGGTTAGCGAACATGGCGAACCGAGAGGAAATCTTCAAAACAGCGTATCTACAGAATCCGTCGACGGAGAATCCAGAAAAACGAGTCCCAAAAACCTCTGTGAAGGTAAAAGAAGGAGAATTGACCCTCCCTGAGTTTTATGATACACTCCTCCCGCTCCACCAGGTGGTCGAAGTCGATTACTTTATCCCAGGATGCCCGCCTCCACCATGGCTGATTCTTGATGCTTTTAATGCCATCATCGAAGGCAAGCTCCCAAAGAAAGGATCAGTCCTTGCGCCACTTAAAGCAGTCTGCGATGAATGCCGATTCAAACTCTCTGAAAAAAAGATTCAAACGATAAAACGTATCTATGAACTGGAAAAGATGGAAGAGAAATGTTTCCTTGAACAGAATGTCATCTGCATGGGTCCCGCGACTCGAGCGGGATGTCATGGACGATGCATGGAAGGGAATATGCCTTGCACGGGTTGTCAAGGGATCCTCCCCAACGCACTCGATCAAGGGGCAAGTATGATCTCCGCACTTGCGTCCATCCTTGGCCTTGAGACCGAACAAAACATGAGTGATAAAGAGGTGGATGCGCTCATAGAAAAAATCCCTGATGTCGTCGGCACCTTCTACAAATACTCCTTAGCAGCATCCTTAATTAATCGGAAGATGATGAAATGAAAACCATCACGATAGACCCTATCACTCGGTTAGAGGGTCATGGGAAAATCAGCATCTTCCTCAATGAACAGGGTGATGTTGAAAACGCGTACCTCCAGATACCTGAACTCCGTGGGTTTGAAAAATTTGCTGAAGGACGACGCGCGGAGGACATGCCTCAGATCACCTCACGCATCTGCGGTGTTTGTCCTGTCGCGCATCATTTTGCAGCGACCAAAGCATTGGATGCAGCCTTCCATGTCGACCCACCATCTGCTGCTAAAAAACTTCGAGAACTGTTGTATTGCGGGTATGTCATTTATGATCATATCCTTCATTTCTATTTCCTGGGTGGTCCTGATTTCGTAGTCGGCCCCGAAGCACCTGCTGCGAAAAGAAACATTCTTGGGGTCATTGAGAAAGCAGGAATTGATGTAGCAAAAGATGTGATAAAACACCGGGCGTTCGGTCAGAGGATTACTGCGATTCTTGGTGGAAAAGCGACCCATCCGGTCTGCGGGCTGCCCGGGGGAGTCTCCAAGGGGCTTACCAAGGATGAAGTCAAGGAGATCAAGGACATGGTCTCATCCTGTAACACCTTTGCGAAGTTCACGTTAAATCTCTTTGANGACGTGGTCTTGAAAAACAAAGCATATGTGGATTTNATCCGTTCAGATCCGTACACGCTGAAGACCTACAACATGGGTCTGGTTGATAAACACAATAAAATGAATTTTTATGAAGGAATGATTCGTGTCACAGACCAAGAGGCAAACCAACTTGAGAAATTCGATGCTAAAGACTATACGAACCATATCGTTGAGCGGGTCGAGGAATGGAGCTACATGAAATACCCTTATCTGAAAAGCATCGGTTGGCAAGGTCTTACCGATGGGAAGAAGAGTGGGATCTATCGGGTCGGTCCTTTAGGTAGGTTGAACGCGGCTGATGGGATGGCGACCCCACAGGCGGAGAAGGAATACAAACGTATGTTCGACACTCTTGGTGGAAAACCTGTGAACTCGACGCTCGCATTCCATTGGGCTCGTCTCATCGAACTGTTGTATGCAACTGAGCGAGCCAAAGAACTTATTGAGGATGAGGATATCACTTCGACTCATATCCGAAACCCTGTGGGAAGCCCTGGAGAAGGAATCGGGGTCGTTGAAGCAGCGCGAGGCACCCTGATTCATCACTATCATGTTGACAAACAGGGGTTGATTGAAAAGGCAAACATGATTGTGGCGACTACAAACAACGCGGGAGCGATCACCATGTCCGTGCGAAATGCAGCTAGAGGCGTCATCCACAAAGGTCAGATTAATGATGGTTTGTTGAATAAAGTGGAAATGTCGTTCCGTGCTTATGATCCTTGTTTCGGGTGTGCGACCCATACCCTCCCAGGGGGACTGCCGCTGAAGGTGAATATTTACAATCAAGAAAAGAAGCTTTATAGAACATTTTCACAACCATAGGAGTATGAGATGAAAACGATGGTGCTTGGTGTCGGCAATCCTATCCTGCAGGATGACGGTGTAGGACTTCATGTCATTGATTCGCTCAGAGGACTGTTGAATCATTCGCTGGTGACATTAGAGACCGCAACGACAGGGGGACTGAACCTGCTGGATCTGATCCGTGGATACGAGAAGGTCATCCTTATCGATGCGGTGAAACAGGACCAAAGCCCCCCAGGTGAAGTGAAACGCTTCTTGCTGTCTGATTTCCAAACAGTTCATTCCTGTAATCCCCATGATGTCTCTTTATCAGAGGCGTTGCAGATGGCAAAACAACTCGGGGAACAACACCTGCCATCAACAATCATTCTGATCGGCATCACTGTGAAGAATACCTATGAGTTCGGGGAACAGCTCAGCAGCGAGGTTGCTTCAGCGGTACCCATTGCAGTCAGCCTGGTTCTTGAGGAGCTGAAAAACACCTAGAGGCAAAAAACCATGTCAGAAGAATTTGAACCAAACATCCTTGGATTTCTCTGCAACTGGTGCAGTTACGCTGGAGCGGATCTTGCTGGGACCAGTCGGATGAAGTATCCTTCCAATCTCAAATCAATCCGGGTCATGTGCTCAGGAAGAGTAGACCCCGCGTTTGTTCTTGAGGCGTTACGAAAAGGAGTCGATGGTGTTCTCATCGCAGGATGCCACCCTGGTGATTGCCATTACCAGTCAGGGAACTATAAGACGAACCGAAGGATGAAGTTACTGAAGAAATTATTAGAGGAACTCGGGATTGAACCACAGCGTGTTCGTTTTGAGTACGTTTCTGCATCGGAAGGACAGAAGTTCGCAACCATTGTGACTGAGTTCGTCGCAGAGATTAAAAAACTCGGACCAAATCCTCTTGTGGTTAAAAAAATATAAAATGAGTGATAAAAGGTGAGAAAGGTATGACTGAAGAAAAGAAAGGATCTGTTGAAGAGGCTGCTGAGAAAACCGGGGAAGTCGTCGGGAAAGGCGTGAAAAAAGGTTGGGGCGTCGTCAAAGCCTTTGGAAAAGGAGTCAAGGACGGAGCCACTAAAGAGAAAAAAGAGGAAAAGAAAGAGTAATTCCCCCTTTATTTTTTTCTATTCACCCTGATTGTTTTTTTTAATTAGTTTTTTTTGATTACAACCTAGGATGAGGAAGAAGAGGATTAAAATAGGTTTATATAATATAAAATTGTATAAGTAACAATAAGGGTTTTCCCGTGAAAAGAATCGTATTCATCGTCCTTGCAAGTTTCATGGTTATTTCATCCATCCCATTAAGGGGTATGCCTCTACATAATTCAACCATTGTTGAACATACAAATCAGTCGTTTTCTTCTGCAGTTTTTTTTGGAAATGTTACCAATATCTCCATAGAAAAAATTGTGGATGGCTTTGGGATCACCGTGCTTATAAAAAACAACGGGGGAGTACCTCTGAAGAACCTCAGTGTGACCATTGATAAGACGATTGTTTCCTTCGTTTTTCTAAAAACAAGGTCGTTTTCAATCCCTTCTCTTGATATAAACGAATCGATAGAAATCCCTATACGCATTTGTGGAATTAGTCTTGGAAAAATAACAGCATTACCAGAAATAACGGTTGTCGTAAGGACAACAAGGGGAATACAAAAAGAGGTACGTATCACCACAAAGGTCTTTGGTCCTTTTACAAAGATTATCTCAATATATTTCATTGATGATGCTTTCAATGGATATACCTTGTTTTCCCCAGAGTATTCAACAAAGACGTTTCTTATAAACAAACAAGGGGAAATCGTCCATACCTGGGTCAGTGACTATGTCCAGGGATTAGGTTTACTTCTTTTAGAAAACGGGGATCTCCTGCGTACAACGCTTCCCTATACCAATCCTGTATTCATCGCAGGAGGTGTCACTGGGGGCGTGGAGCTGTATAACTGGAGTGGAACGATGGTATGGCAGTACAATTACTCAAACGCCCAACATTGTCTCCATCATAACATCGATGTGCTTCCCAATGGACATATCCTGATGGTCGGCTGGGAATACAAGACTGCAGAAGAGGCGATAGCTGCAGGAAGAAATCCTGACATGCTGCCTGCCGGTGAGTTATGGCCGGATCATGTCATTGAGATGGAACGAACCGGGCCATCTGATGGTCGTATCGTTTGGGAATGGCATGTTTGGGATCATCTTATTCAAGATTTCGATCCATTACAAGAGAACTATGGGGGTGTCGAACAACATCCTGAGCTTGTCGACATAAATTATGGGGATATCGTTGGCAAGGAGCTTGCTGACTGGAATCATATTAATTCTGTCGATTATAACGAGGAGGTCGATCAGATTCTTCTCAGTGCACGGAACCAACACGAAATCTGGGTCATTGACCATAGTACGACAACCGAAGAAGCAGCAGGTCATACCGGAGGTCGGAGTGGAAGAGGAGGCGACCTTCTCTATCGATATGGAAATCCAGCAACCTACAGAGTGGGAAATTCATCTGATCAACGGTTTTTCGGGCACCATGATGCTCAGTGGATCCAAGCAGGATGCCCCGGGGAAGGCCATATCCTTGTTTTTAATAACGGTGCAGGAAGACCACAGGGGCAATACTCCTCGGTCGAAGAATTCATCCCTCCAGTTGATGCGAACGGTTCGTATTATCTGGAACCGGGCTTGGCCTATGGGCCAACAGAGCCTGTATGGATTTATACAGCAGAAGACCCCTACGATTTTTTTGCAGGATATCTGTCTAGTGCACAGCGTTTACCAAACGGCAATACACTCATCTGCGATGGAGATCATGGTGTATTTTCCGAGGTGACATTGAAGAAAAAGATGGTCTGGATGTATCAAAATACGATCCCCACGCCACTCACAAATCAAGTTTTTAAGATTCTCTGTTACGCCCCAGACTATCCTGGTCTACAAAATCATATTGCATAATAAAAAAAAAAAAAATTATCATTAATATCTCGGTGAAACATACCTCGGTGATAAGGATATATTATTTTCGGGGTTCTCCCAAGGGTTTTCACCGAAAGAAATATATAGTATGATTTCAATTAAAAAATTACTTCTAATTTATTAGAGGAGGCAAAGAAAAAAATGATAAGAAAAAATATATTAAAGGCAGCATTAGCTCTTAGCATCGCCCTCGCAATGATACTTCCTGCAGCGGCGATAAGCACTCCAACAAACTCGGTAGATGTCAAAACATCAAGTTATACATCCACCAATCGGGACATTGTCTTTGAAGACAGCTTCGAATCATATGAAGATTGGCTCATTGACTTCCCACCATGGACCTGTATCGATGTTGATGGCGCAGAAACATTTACTCATACGGGATATACCTGGCCACATCAAACCGAGCCACAAGCATTTATCATCTTCAACCCGGACACAACTGTACCACCATCGACAGAGGCAGCCATGGCACCCCACACGGGTGATAAAGAAGCAATGGCGATCAACGACAACAACGCAGGGTACATCAGCGATGACTGGCTGATTTCACCACAACTCGCAGGTTCCTTTGATACTGTCACGTTCTGGGCACATTCATACAGCAGTCAGTATAATTTAGAGAGATTCACGGTCTGCGTTTCGACAACCGATACCGATCCAGCGAGTTTCACCATGGTCTCACCGGATCCGTACATCACAGCACCACTTGAATGGACAGAGTACTCGTACGATATTTCCAGCTATTCTGGTCAGAGCATCTATATCGGGATTCATTACGTGTCAGTGGATTCCTGGTTGTTTTATGTCGATGACTTCGTGGTGACCGGGAGCGCAGGGGATGTCACACCACCAGTAACAACCGCAACCCTTGAGGGAGAGCAAAGCGGAGGCGTGTACACGACAGATGTGACCGTCACTTTGTCCGCGACGGACAGTGGCTCTGGTGTCGACTTCACCATGTATAAGATTGATGATGGCGCATGGACCACCTATATAGCGACGCCATTTGTTGTCAGTGGGAATGGGGAACACACTGTCGCTTTCTATTCCGTTGATATCGCAGGGAATATTGAAGCAGAAAAATCCGTGACATTCACGATAGAGTATCCTCTGGAAGTCACGATAAAAGGCGGAATGGGCGTCTCAGCAGTCATTAAAAATGTGGGGAGTTCACCAGTATTGAACGTCAACTGGAGCATTTCGTTAACAGGCGGATTTTCCATAAAAGACAAGACTCTTGAAGGTAGTATCCTTCAAATTCCAGCGGGTGGCACAGCAACAAAGAAACTGCCAGTGCTGGGATTCGGGAAGACAAGTATCACGGTGGTCGTGAACGGTGTAGAAACGACGAAACAAGGATTTATTTTCCTGTTCCTCGTCATTGGGGTTAAATAATTACACCCCACCCCTTTTTTCTTTTTTTTTCTTAAAAAGAGAAGCATTCAGTAGTTTTCTGTTGATTTGATAAAAAAAAAAAAAAAAAAAAAAAAAAAAAA
>JGI20215J15232_1000131_pt1 | contig 18944 bp, 19 predicted proteins | sample WetSurMetagenome_2_FD_15232 | JGI IMG/M metagenome (IMG submission 15232) | reverse complement strand
GTCCCACCTTTGACCTTCTTAAGGCCTTCTCTTCTTTTGCTGTGCAAAGTGCCAACCAAATCTGCCCCGTCGTCAAGAGTAATAGAAGGACCATAGTCCAAAACCTTGTCGATGCAATGGTAATATTCTTCAGTCGTTTGTCCTCTTTGGGCAAACACGTGAATTCCTCTTTTGGCTAATGCGGCTGCGACATCGTCCTGAGTTGATAAGGGGTTTGAGCCACACACAGCTATTTCTGCACCTCCCGCCATCAGTGTTTCAACGAGAACTGCCGTTTCTTTAGTCACATGTAAACAAGCTCCTATGATCAAGTGCTTGAACGGCTTTTCCTGATTGAACCTGCTCTTAATCTGATTTAAAACTGGCATATGCTTCGAAGACCATTCGATCTGAAGAGCACCCTGTGGCGCTAATGATTTGTCTTTGACTTGGAATGCTTCCATGTTTTCGACACCTTTGCCTTAGCAAAAAGGATGACAAACTATTTAGTCTTGCCCAAAGCAACAGCCTCCGCTGTCGCTCTGGCGTTTCTTGGGGGGGGTGTCCTCCTATTCTGGAAAGACTTAATTATGCTTTTCTTGAACCTAATCTCCAGGTGTAGACTTTGGAAGAACCTTTTTCGGAATTTGTCAAAAAAGAGCTTGCTCCCAAAACCCTCTTAATAACTTGTGGTTTGCCTGGTACATGGAAAACAGAAACGTCTGAGGAGGTGTCAAAGATCAAAGGCTACACGATTCTTAGAAGCGACCTGATCAGATTGAAAGTTTTGAAGAATGAGGATGTCTTTGATCAGAAGGTGGCATCGAACATGAGTAAGCGATTGTCTGTGTATGACGAGCTTTTCAAGCAGGCTGATGAGCTTGCTGGAAAAACAAAAAACGGATTAATTCTCGATGCCACATTCGTTACACAGGACCTACGCAGGCGAGCAGCCGAAATTGCAGCAAAACATCTGATGGTTTTTGCTATTCTTCAGACAAGTTGCCCTCAAGAGGTTTCTGTTGAACGAATCAAAAGAAGAACAAAAGAGAAATACGAATCCAACGCGTTGACAGTTGAAGCATACCTGAATAACAAGAACAAGTTTGAACCCGTAAACATTGAGGGATTGAAAATTCTCTATCCGCGACTGCAAATTATTCACATGACAGTTGACACCTGTCACGATGACCCAGATAATTGGCGTGTAATCAAAGTAGAAAAGCGGCAATAGGTATCTTTGCTATGATAACAGACCTGCACATCCATTCACTTTGTTCAGATGGTAAGTATTCTCCTTCAAGAATCGTTGAAGAAGCCAAGAAAAAGGAAATTGGATTTCTATCCGTGACTGATCACGATACAATCGCCTCACAGGAGATCGCAATTCTAATAGCCAAGCGTAAGGGTCTTCGCTATCTTTCTGGTGTGGAGCTTAACGTCACTTTTTCCCACTGCGAATACAAAGGCGGCAAACAAATTTCATTAGATTTCTTAGGTTACAACTTCGATCACGAAAATGAAGACTTGCGAGCCAAACTCTTTTTGATGTCTGAACACAGAAAGAAAAGAGCAGCTACAATATTACAAAATATCAACAAGGAATTTCGAGATCAAGGGATCAAAGAATTCTCCGAAGCAGATTTTCAAACGATCCAAGAGTCTGCTGATGGTGCACTCGGGAGACCACACATCGCAGATTACATGGTAAAGAAAGGGATCGTAAAGGATCGGCAAGAAGCCTTTGACTTGTATTTGGTAAAATCTGATGTTCCTAAGTATCCGCTCTATTTGGAAGAGGCCTCAAGACTCATCAGAAACGCTGGAGGGAAGTTGGTGCTTGCCCATCCAAACGATCCCCACGGGACTTCACTTGCAACATTAACCCAATCACTACCTGAACAAACTCAAATAATCAAGGAATTGATGTTCCCCTTGATAGATGGCATAGAATGTTGGCATTCGCGAAGTGACATTGCCACAACGAATCACTACATTCAGTTTGCACAAGAAAACAGCTTAATTATGACTGGAGGAAGTGACTGTCATCAGAAACCGATCTTAATGGGGGCCGTCAAAGTGCCCAGTTACGTCGCCGCTCAGTTTCATTTCTAAATTTCTTTCTCTTTCTTACATTTCTCTTGCATATTCGGTAGCAAGAGCGAAGTATTTCTTAGCATCCTTAGAAGATAAGACTCCTTCTTCACTCATCACATTTGGATCATTAAGTTTGAAGCTCGCAACTTTTCCTCTCACGTACGCTCTGTAGCATTTGTAAAAGGGAAGAAGATCAAATAGACCCGCATCCGAAGAATACTCACAATATTTCATTGCGAATAAATTGGCAAGGTCCTGCCGTTTCTTGAAGTCCAAATCCATTGCTAGGAAAGCAACATCTGAGGCCGTGTCCGAATATCTGAATCTCTCATTGAACTCTATCGCGTCAAAGATGTAGATTTTGTCGGCAACAAAAATGTTGCCTGAATGTATATCACCATGGCAATCTTTTATTCTACCATCAGCAACCCGTTTTTCAAAAAGATGGCAATTCCCTTTCTCAAAATCCGTTGCTCGCTGGCGGATAAATTCAAAATCTTCTTTCGGGATTGTCTTTCCAATGAATTCGATTGTCTGTTCAAAGTTCTCTTTCCAGTTCTTCTCAATCATCGTCTGCGAACCAAACTTACTTATCACTTCATTGGTTTCAGCTTTCAAGTGAAAATCAGCGATTTTTCTTGCTATCTTGTTAATCAGCGGCTCGTTAACCTTTCTTTCGTCGAGCAACTTGCTTAACATCCTGTCTTGTGACATTTTTCTCATTTTGACTGCGTATTCAACGATTCTACCGGTTCCTCCGACTTTGATTTCTCCTGAGTCAGTTATCGGAATTACATCGATATACATACCTTCGCATAATCTTTTGTTAATTGCCAGTTCTTTTTTGCAGAAGAATAAGCGCTTATCCAATGTAGTGAAATCCAGAAATCCAAGATTTACAGCTTTCTTTATTTTGTACGCAAAATGGTCTGTTAAAAATACGAAAGAAATGTGTGTTTGTACCATTTCTACGTTGTTTGTTTCTTCTTCGTAAGCCTCAGGCTTCATGAGGGCTTTTACAATTCGGTCCTGACTGGACATTTGCTTTCTTCCCTTGCCCTTTTCAGTTCAGATTGGGAAGATACAAGAGAACAATATAGGGATACCTCTATCGGGAAACGAAATAAGTGGACAAAAATGGGGAATCAAATGGATTACGTGTTCCTTCTATTTGATTTCAGACATATTCCGATATCGGAATTAAGCATTAAATATCAATCAAAGCAAAGAAGGTTTGGTGAAAAAATGAATCCAAGTCCAGATTCGATTGACGATTTGAAGAAAATGCTGGCAGAAACCGGTTATTCCACGGCTGCAATTGCCGAGATCTTAAAATGGTACGTTCCGAAAGAAGATCAGGCTTAATACCAGGATAAGCGAAAATCAAATCCTTGAGCCATTTTTTCCGGTTGCTTGCGTCAAGTATATTGTTTTGCGATGTAAGCTTTGACACCGTTCATTTGTTCTTCTGAAATTCTTTCTAAGCTATACAGGGCAGCGACTAACTCTGAGATTCTTGCCAAGCAATTAACTCCAATTCCCATTGCTTCAAGTCTTTCTCTTCCACCCTGCTCCCTATCCACCACAACCAATAGCTCCCTCACTTCACCACCAAGTGTTTCCAAGGGCTTGATCCCTTCAAGCTTGGATAATCCTTCGCTAATTACATCATCGAAGAACAGAATTTTGTCGCCCTTTGAAATTGAGGCACCGGCGGTTCTTCCCGTCACGCCATAAGTCTTGTCTTCCTTCCGGACAACCACACATGGCAGTCCAATCTTGCATCCTATCAATGGCAGCATGAGCGCCCCTTTCAACTCTATCGAAGCCAATTTGCTAATGATTTTCCCACTTTCCCTAATAGATGCGATTTTGGCAGCTGCCAAGTCTGCAATGCAACACATATCAGTAGGCGACGAAAGCAAGCTTGCTAAATCAATATAATAGGGGCTTACGGCTCCTGACTTAATTTTAAACGAACCGAACTTCAAGCATCTTGAGTTGTAGAGGGCAATCGCAATCTTGTCGACTGTCAGAGACATCGAAATCCCACCTTTTGATCGAGTTGACAGATTTAACCCTTTATGAGTTACCACCGCAAATTAGAAAAACAATCCTCTTCAACAACTTCTAGCATTTTGAACCATTACTCTCAAAAGCCTGAAAAACAGAATATTACCGAATCAAATGCCAGAATACCCAGTGCCTTTACACATATTTGTTTCGGGAAAGAACTGGAAATTGTCCTTAGCTGAGCTAATTTCATTTTTGGAAGCCAGAGAGATGGGCTTCAGAATTTTGGAATACTCCAAGAGTTTCTTTACTCTAGAAATGACGAAATCCCCTCCTGAATTTATGATTAATGATTTGGGCGGAATCCTAAAGATCGCCAAGGGATCAGGCGGGGTTTCGACACAGATGCTGTGCAAAGCTTTCCTCGGAAAAAACAAGTTGGCCAAAGATGATCTAAAGAAGAGCTTACCACTTGCCAAAATTGCAGACGGCATTGCAAATTCGTATTCTGGGAAACCTTTTTTCGGAATCAGCGTATACTGGGCAGATTCCATTTCCGAATTTATGTCGAACGAAATTCAGCGATTTCTCGGTAGCTCTGTTAAGAAAGAACTTAAGAGCCTCGGCTATGGTTCTGATTTTATGGGTTTTTCAAGACAAAGAAGACTGCCTCAACTAACACCCGTTGAAGTATTGAAGAAAGACCTTGTGAAGCATGAAGCAGAACTATTNTTTTGTGTTGGCAAAGACCGAGCTATTTTGGGAACGACGATTGGAGTCCACAACCCGTTCGAATTTCAAAAGCGGGATACTGGTAAACCCATGCAGCGTAAAATTTTTGCCATTTCTCCTCGACTAGCAAAGATCATGATCAACCTTTCTCACTGCAAACGTGGCACAACAGTCCTTGATCCTTTCTGTGGTGTAGGTACAATCCTACAAGAAGCTCTGCTAGTCCAAGCCACACCGGTGGGAATAGATGCAAATTCGTGGTGCATTGGCGCCGCACGGAAAAACCTAGAATGGTTGATTAAAGAATATGCCTTGAATAACGCAAAATTTAGCCTGCAACAAGGAGACGCACGAAATATCGGNAAGACTCTTAAAAATCCTGTGGATTGCATTGCGACAGAACCCGACTTGGGACCTGCTTTGCGCCAAGTTCCAACAGTCCCCTACGCAACAAGAATTGTAGAGAAACTCAAACCACTGTTTTTCGAGTTCGTTAAAAGTGCCTATGCGATCCTCAACAATAGAGGGCGACTCGTGCTTGTTACACCACTTATTAGAACACGCACGGGCAAATTTCTACACTTAAATATCCTACAGACTGCATTGGAGGCGGGTTTTAAGGTAGTTCATCCCTTTGTGGGAGAATTCTTGGTTCAAAATTGTCAAATTTCCCAATTAGACGACTCCCTGATTGACATGAACCAACAGCAAAACATAGGGAGAGAAATACATATTTTCCAGAAATAGGTTGACTTCTTGTGACTTATGTATCTGGTTTTAACAAAATTATCAAAGTGGCAACTTCCTATGAATTTCGAACGAAAAGAGTCTCGTAGTCAAAATCTTCACGATGGCAAAAAAGCTGTTTCCACTAGGGTTGTCGGTCATCAAAAGATATATAGCAAACAAACAAGTATTGGTAGAAAGTTTGGAGGCCACATTGTTGGGCATCTTGGGAAGAAACAAGTTGAAAGAACTAATTGACAATTACAAATGTGTTTATCCATCTGACTTCACTCTGCTTGACGGAGACGGTTACATTCTAACCGTTAAGGAAGAAACCACTTTACACTATTTGGAACATAAAAATCTGATATCTCACGAAGTCGTTTTTACGCCACCAAACTTTGTGGCTCATTTAACTGCAAAGAGCAAATACGGTCGTATGGGTCTCTCTTTCTTAAACGCCGCGAAAGTGCACAGTGGATTCATCGGACGACTTGCCCTTGAACTAGTAAACCTAAGTAATGATCGTAGACCCATAACAATCAAACGAGGCGACCCTTTCATGCACATGGAATTCATAGCTAGAGACGGTGACCCATCACCCTACATGGGTGAATTCCAATTCCAATATCTGTCGGACGAAGAGATTCAGATGTACATTCCAATACTCAAGACAGTTTTCCACAACTATGAAGAACTAGCCAAGATTTGGTTCAAAAANAAGAGGCTTCTTGCCTAACCTCTCCATTCAACTCCTCTCTTTTTGTTAANAAAATAAATAGCTGAAACGGCAACTGTGCAATTTTAAGTTGCCTGAAGTTCTTGCAAAGACTCTGCTCTTTACAAACCCATCTGCAAATCGTTTAAATACCGCCAGAAGGTATCCCTAAAAAAGGGACATTTAATGCATGCACGTAATTACCGGCCGGTGAAGGGGCAATCATACACCAGGAAACAGTATGTCAAGGGTTTTCCACCGCCCAAAATCGTAAAATTCACAATGGGTGACTCGAAACTAACCTACGAGTACGAAGCAAAGTTAATCGCTACACAAAGGGCTCAAATCCGGCACAGCGCGCTGGAAGCTGCCCGAGTGGCCACAAACCGAATTTTAATGGACAAACTCATTAACGATTATTTGATGCAAGTTCATCCTTATCCACATGTGATTCTCAGAGAAAACAAAATGATCTTCGGGGCTCACGCTGACAGACTACAACAAGGAATGCGTCGCTCATTTGGAAGAACAATAGGAACAGCTGCCCGAGTAGAACCAGAACAAACAATAATAACTGTAAAAGTGAAAAACGCCGGTATTGACACTGCTAAGGAGTCTCTCAAAAGAGGAAGCGCGAAGCTTCCAATACCTTGCAAAATCGTTATCTCCAAAATTGAACCTTCTCCAAATATGACCGAAACGGCCAAACCGGAGACGGGGCAACTTGAGTGAAAAAACCAAAGAACTGGTTTTATGGTTTGACAATTTAAGAAACACTGACGTTTCCATTGTTGGCGGCAAAAACGCCAGCCTTGGCGAAATGATCCATGCTGGACTTCCCGTTCCTTTTGGGTTTGCGGTAACTGCATATTCCTACGAAAAGTACATTGCAGAAAAGAAGATTGCTGAACAAATTTATGAAATCATAAAAGACAAAGTTACAAACCCAAACGACCCTAGACAATATGATGTCGCCTCAAAGAAAATCCGAGAACTTATGGAAAAAACTCCAATGCCGAAAGAAATCGAAACCGCCATAAGAAATGCTTACAGTCAGTTAAACAAACGTTTCAACCTAAAAGAGACCTTTGTCGCGGTACGTTCAAGTGCAACAGCTGAAGACTTGCCTGACGCATCGTTTGCGGGTCAACAGGAAACATACCTAAACGTTAAAGGTCAAGATGACCTCCTTAACAAGGTAATCAAATGCTGGTCCAGCCTTTTCACACCACGCGCAATCTTTTACCGAAACGAGAAAGGGTTCCCACACGAGAAAGTCTTCATTAGTGTTGGCGTGCAGAAAATGGTTAACTCAATAGCCGCAGGGGTCATGTTCACAATTAACCCAGTCACAGGAAACCGAGACGAAATTGTGATAGAAGGCAACTTCGGTTTAGGCGAAACTGTTGTATCAGGAGCAGTGAACCCCGACGACTTTGTGGTTGACAAGAATTCAATGGTAATTAAAAGTCGGCGCATTTCCAAAAAAACTATCAAATACATCCGCGACCTCAAGACAGGGAAGACAATTCACTTAGATATCCCTGAAGAAGAGCAGAAAGTTGCTTGTATAACCGACAAAGAAATCCTCAAACTGGCCGAACTTGCTAATCGTATCGAAAAGCATTATCGTAAACCCATGGATATCGAATGGGCAATCGATGGGGACCTGTCTTACCCTGAAAATATGATGTTGGTCCAAGCTCGTCCAGAAACTGTTTTTGGTTTAAAGACTATGGAAGTACCTAAGATGGAGGAAAAAAACGATCAAGAATCTTTAAAGGTTGTAGTTCGAGGAATTTCCGCAGGAAGAAGGGGCTATGGCATAGGCAAAGCCAAAGTTGTCCTAAACATTGATGATGCACACAAGGAAATGAGTAAGGGAGATATTCTCGTAACTGGTATGACAGATCCTGACTTTGTACCTTTTATGAAAATGGCAAGCGCTATCGTAACCGACAAAGGTGGGATCACATCGCACGCTGCTATCGTAAGCCGAGAACTTAACATCCCATGCGTTGTGGGCACAGAAACCGCGACGCAAGTAATGATCACTGGTCAAGATTATACTGTTGATTCAAGAAATGGCGTCATATATGATGGTATAATGGCTCAGGCAGTCCAACCACCAGTGGCCCAAAACTGCGGAGCAGTAATGCAAGTCACAGATTCAGTACCAGTTACAGCCACGAGGATTTATATGAATCTCGGGACCCCGGAGATGATTGAACAATACAAGAACCTGCCATTCGAAGGCATCGGCCTAATGCGTACCGAATTCATCTTAGCCAGCTCAATAGGTCAACATCCAATGGCATTTGTTGATGCAGGTCAAAGCCAACTATTCGTAGACAAATTGGCTGATGGCATAGCAATAGTCGCCCGAGCGATCCAACCCAAACCGGTTGTGGTACGTCTAAGTGACTTTAAAACTAACGAGTACCGAGGCCTAAAAGGTGGCGAGAAATACGAAATCGTTGAAGAAAACCCGATGTTGGGTTGGAGAGGATGTAGCCGCTACATAAGCAAATGGTATGATAAAGCCTTCCGTCTGGAATGTCAAGCCATCAAAAAATGCCGAACCGAGTGGGCACTCAAAAACGTTTACGTCATGCTTCCAATGGTTCGCACCCTCTGGGAAGCAAAGGCAGTCCTTCAAATCATGAAAGAAGAAGGCCTTGAACGCACTAAAGACTTCAAGATCTGGTTCATGGCTGAAACACCATCAATTGGAATCATGGCTGATGAATTCAGCAAACTCGTTGACGGCTTCAGCATAGGTTCAAACGACATGACACAAGGTATCCTTATGATTGATCGTGACTCTGAACGTTTAGGACAAATGGGATACTTTGACGAACGTGATCCTGCGGTCAAACGAATTATTGCACACCTCATACGAGTTGCTCACGAAAATGGTTGTACGGTTTCAATTTGCGGTGAAGGGCCTTCAAACTTACCAGACTTCGCTGAATTCCTAGTCCGTTCTGGGATTGACAGCATTTCAGTAAATAACGACGCGGTTGTAGCAACCAAGAATCTTGTTGCTAGCATTGAACAGAAGATAATTCTGGAAAGGCTCGCCGAACAAGCGGCTCTTGCACTTGGTAGACCCCTTAAGAAACCAAAACAAGACTGGGAATGGACCCCGTAATACCAACGTTGTCACATATCTCAATCCCTCCTCTTCTTGATCTAATTCCAAAATTGGTGCTACCTTATGAAAAGTTACGACTTCGAAGAGGACAGAATCAAACAGGAGATCAGTAGACTTGGCCCAAAACGTGTGCTCCTTCAACTGCCCGAAGGCTTCAAGCCAAGAGCACCCACACTTGCACGAGCAATTGCAGAAACTGGAGCTACAGTAATAATTTCAGCCGACCCGTGTTATGGCGCGTGCGACATTGCCAATTCGGAAGCAGAGGTTCTCGGAATCAATTTGATAATACATTTTGGTCATGCAAGAATGACAAAAAATGAAAGAATACCTACAATGTACGTCGAAGCTCGCTCAAACCTATCCATTATTCGTGCAGTAAACAAGTCCATTCCATTAATGAAGGATTGGCTCACAATTGGGCTAGCTCTCTCAATCCAACATATACAATTTATCGACAAAGCTCGCGAGACTCTTCTCCGCGCTGGGAAGAAAGTGTTAGTTGGCAATCGGGGCATCCTTGGTTACGCGGGTCAAGTAACTGGATGCAATTATAGCAATGCAAAATGCATAAAGAACGAAGTAGATGCTTTTCTATTTGTGGGTGGAGGAAAATTTCACGCATTGGGTGTCGCACTTGCAACAAATAAGCCTACATTTGTGGCAGATCCATATGAAGATCACGCATATGGTGTAAACCAAGAGGTCCAAAAAATTCTCAAACAGCGCTGGTCCTGCATTCAAGAGGCAAAGAAGGCTAAAACATACGGTATTTTGGTCGGCTTGAAGCCTGGTCAGAGACATTTAGACAAAGCTATGGAGATCAGAACAGAACTGGAACGGAAAGGGTTGACCGCCTACTTATTGGCTTCAAGAGAAATAACGCCGGAAATACTAATGGAATTTCCTTCGATTGATGCGTATATCAACACTGCTTGTCCACGAATATCTCTCGACGAGGCTCAAAGGTTTGGAAAACCTGTTTTAACTACTGATGAATTCAGAGTGGTGTCCGGTGAATCCTCATGGGAGTATCTTCTCAAAGAAGGATTGTTCGAAGAATAGATTTGGAGATTTTTCTCTCTCAAATTAAACCTGTTCCTTTTCCCGAAGTAACTTTGGAACAATATTTGATTTCTGAAAGTGTGGCTGCCAATATGCTTCACACTGCAGCGTACTGTTATGATGATATAGTTGGGCGTAGAGTATTGGATTTAGGCTGCGGGACCGGTCGACTTTCAATAGGTGCTGCTTTTCTTGGAGCAGATGCCACTATAGGCGTTGACTTAGATAAAGAAGCCATAAGATCAGCCTTTGAAAACTCGCGAAAAACTCAATTATCTCAAAAAGTTCAATGGATCGCTGGAGACATTGGAGCTATTAATGGAAGGTTTGACACAGTTCTGCAAAATCCACCCTTCGGCGTTCAAAGACGAAATGCTGACCGCGTTTTCTTAGAAAAGGCCCTAGCAGTTGGAAACACCATATATTCTCTTCACAATCATCCAATCCTGGATACCCAATTGATGAAAAGGATAAAGAATGCTCCTTCCAAAATGCTTCAAGTCTTCCCGTCACCTTTTCTGAAAAAATTTATCGAGACTCTTGGAGGCTCTATAGTGTCGGTATATGCAATGGCCATGCCCATTTCTCGTTCTTTCTCTTTTCACCGAAAAGCAAAGCATGAGATTATTGTCGATTTCTATATCATTAAGAACAAGCAAGGAAAAACTCCGCCGCTCAAGGTTAAGGATTTGATTTCAAGCGATCAAAAGGTTTATTGACCACTATGGAACCTTAGAGGTGTATTCGTGGAGAATCTCCAGCCAACTTACTTATACCGCATTTAAGGGAAACTGAATGAGTCAAAAATTAGGTGAACAAAGAAGTGGTCATCTGGTTTTGCCAGGCGAAAGACTAGGTGTTATAGAAGAATTCATTCCGAATTCAGGGACATATGTCAAAGACGGAGTAATTTACTCGAAAATGGTAGGGCGCGCGCTGGTTGATCTTCTGAACAAGAAAGTTTCCGTTTATCCTTTGACCCACGTCACTAGAGTCCCAAAGGTCTCTAACATAGTATTAGGTCAAGCTGGAAACGCTCAATCGGATAATGTTCTCGTGCGGATACTCAAGATCAACTCGGAGAAACCTTCGGGGGCTTTTTCAGGAATCCTGCATATATCTGACGCCGCAGAAAGCTACGTAAATTCGATGAACGATGTGTGCAGAACGGGCGACGTTCTTCGTGCTCGTGTCATAAGCGAAAAAAACCAAATATATCATTTATCAACGGCTGAAAATAACTTGGGTGTATTATACGCTTTTTGCTCAAATTGCGGGTCTATGCTCGAACCCAAAAGGCATGAAATGCGCTGCCCCAAATGCGGCAGAATGGAGAATCGGAAAATAGCCGCGGACTACGGAAAAGAAACACTCTAAGAGGAAAACCAATGAAAGTTAAGGTTCTGAAAAAAACGGCACATGAATTGAAGATAGAAATCGAAGGCTCAGGACACGGTTTCTCAGGACACGGTTTGTGTAACTTGATACAAAAACGACTCCTCGAGGACAAAAGTGTGGAGTTAGCAGGGTACGATATTCCTCACCCATTGGCTTCAAACCCCGTGATCTATGTGAAAATGAAAGGCGTTGGAAAGCCTGAAGAAGCTTTGAGAAAGGCAGCTGAGAAAGCGCAGGAAGCAAATGAACAATTTCGCGAAGCTCTCGAGTCCGCTCTTAAAGCTTGATTTCGTCTAGGCTCTATGCTAAACGACCAAAGTTGTTTTTCTTAGTTGGCTCCTACTTACTCTTTTAGCCGGTCTATTTGAAGCCTGTACAAGTTCATAAAAAAGTTTAAAAGTGAGAATGTAAAGGGAAAGTAGAACAGACGGAGTTACGGATAATGGAATTTTGCCCAAAATGTGGTTCCCGTCTTGAGCCAAAGAAATCCAAATCTGGTAAAGAGGCCTCCCTAATACTAGTTTGCCCAAAATGTGGCTATAAGAAACAAGAACAGGACCAAAAAACCGAACCGAAAGCGGGAAAAGTTATCCAACATACTCCTCAACAGTTAGTGGCAGTTATAGGGAAAGAAGAACAAAAACTGCGTACGCTCCCAACTGTAAGAATTGAATGCCCCAAATGTGGAAATAACACAGCGTACGTGTGGCAAGTTCAAACAAGAGGGGCCGATGAGTCTTCAACTCAATTCCTTCGCTGCACAAAATGCAGTTATACTTTCCGAGAATACAGTTAACTTTTGTTTCTTCTTTTTCTTGTTTCCCCGGATAATTATTCTTTCATAAGTCTTAATCTGCTCAGTCATGCAACGAATCAGGATGTCTAAATCTTTATAACGTTGCTAGTTATGCATTAGAAGACAGGGACTATACATGTTCACATTGAAAGTTGCTGATGCTAAACTTCTCCGAGACATGATAAGTGCCATTTCGATACTTGTGGACGAAGCCACGTTCAAAATTGATCCTGAAAGCATGAAATTACGGGCTATGGATCCTTCACGCGTAGCAATGATCGATTTTGAATGGCCCAAAGCAATTTTTGAAGAATACACTACTTCAGAGCCGACCAAAATGTGCATCAATGTAAGTGAACTGCTAAAGTTGCTCAGGCGAGCCAGCAAAGACGAAGCAGTTGAACTTTCCCTAGATGAAAAAACGGGGAAACTCCTCGTTAAGATATCTGGAAAATACAGTCGAGACTTCACAATGCCCACTCTAGAAGCATCTGAAGAGGAAGTTCCAACACCCAAAATAGCTTTCAATGTGAAAGCCAAGGCTACGACTCAAGGGTTGAGTCAGGCTATCGACGACGCACAACTTGTCAGCGATCACGTTCGAATTGAGGCGGATCCAGATAAGCTCACTTTGAACGCTTCGGGAGATTTGATGGGTGCTACAATAACCCTCCAAAAGGGGACAGATGCTTTGTTGGATTTGGAAGCAAGAGAAAACGCCAAGGCAACATTCAGCCTTAGTTATCTTTCAGAAATCATTAAAGCAGCTTCTGCAATATCCGATCTCGCAACACTAGAGTTCTCAACAGACATGCCGATTAAGATCGATTTTCATCAAGCAAAAGAAGGAAAGTTGACTTTCTTCCTTGCGCCAAGAATCGAAACGGAATAATCTGGTGGCATCCTCCATCAATCACATTTGAGCGAAAGTTCGCTTCTTACGATTTTGAGTCTACTGAATTTCACGAACGGTTAAATGCAAAAGATGAATCACTGGTAACTATGCCTAGAGAGGATTTGGTTTCGCCTTCTCAACGTTTCGTGTTTGAGAAGTTTTCTGAATATTATTGCGATCCTTCAACTGTTCTGAAACCTCCCTCGTCCATTGGTCAGCGTGAATTTGCATTTCTTCTCTTTAGGGGAAAAATAATGTTGCGGCATCAGTCATTCAGGACTATTAACGAATTAAGAATTTTCATAAACGGAAATCATCCTTCTGATATCTACAACTCCTGTGCATATTACGAGAATCCTGAGTCTGAAATGGATAAGAAAGTTTGGCTCGGTGCAGATCTGATTTTCGACATTGACGCCGACCACATTCCGACAAATTGCAGCAAAATTCACGACGAATGGGTTTGTAAGACCTGCAATTTTCCTGGTAAGGGAGTGACTCCCGAAATGTGTCCAATATGCGCGGGTCAGAAATTCGACACCAAAACTTGGCCATGCGAAGTCTGTCTAAACTCAGCCAAAGAGGAGACGGGAAAAGTAATCGATATGCTTCGAAGCGAATTCGCTTTTGAGGATGAAGAAATTCACGTATTCTTTTCAGGTCACAGAGGATATCACATTCAAGTTGAAACCGGTAACGTTCGAATGCTGAATGCACTTGCAAGAAAAGAAATAGTAGATTACGTTTCTGGTTTAGGTTTGGCGAACCTTGCCAGGGAGCCGCGGGAAGCGGGGTCTTCAGTCAGGAGGAAACTTAAAGCGTTTTCTCTGTCAGATTATGGATGGGGCGCAAGATTAAAGGATGGGATGCGCCGCTTCGTACTTCAATCCACCAAAGATGACTTGCGGGGGATCGGGATCATGAGGGGTGCAAGTCTTGTTTTGCAGAACAGAGAGCAAATAATCGAGCGTTGTTTGGAAAAAGACAAGTGGGGAAGTATTCGTGGAGTCAACATCGAGACTTGGAGCAAGATAGCTGAGCATGTGAGAAACCTATTGTCTGCAAAGATCGATACAGTAGTTACAACCGATATTCACAGATTGATAAGGGCAAACGACAGCTTGCATGGTAAGACTGGGTTGAAGAAGGTCGAGTTTTCGCCTATTCGCTTAAAAGATTTTGATCCATTTACTGAGGCAGTAGCTTTTAAAGAGGGTAAAGTCAAGTTGTTAGTCTCGAGCGCTCCCAAGTTCAAGATAGATGATGAGGAGTTCGGTCCTTTCCGCGATGAAAGGGTTGATCTGCCAACCGCGGCCGCTGTTCTCCTTGTTTGCAAGGGCAGGGGCGAGGTGTTGAAAGAAGATGTATGAAGAATTAGATGCTGCTTGGTTACGAGAAATCAAAGAGGCTGACCTCTGTCAACTTGCTTCCGATTTTTATGAACGTTTAGCAGATTACTTGAAGAGAGTTAAGGAAGAAAACAGAATGCTAGACAAGAAAATGGTTAAGGCAATCCTACTTGAACATGAATTAGAGAACGCAAGGCGAATGGCAGGGGAACTAACGTGGACTCGTTATAGAAAAATTCTCAACGTAGCCTCCGAAGGTGGAAAACCAGCTGCTAGTAAACTTTCAGCGGATGAACTACAAATGGTCACAAAAATCCTCCCGATAATAGACGCGCACCAGACTTTCGCTGCAAACCTCCTTCAGGGGCAGCTTTCACGAATAGATACTTCAAAGACTAACCAGCGAGCGTCATTGCGCTTTAAGAAAGAAATACCGGCTATTGTAGGCGCAGACATGCAATCCTATGGTCCATTCATACCCGAAGACGTGGCATCAGTGCCCATTGAGAACGCTCGTATCTTGGTGAAACAAGGCTTAGCAGAATTAATCCAAATAACGTAGGATCTCAATCGTTTTCGCATTTCAATTTTGCTTTCGCTGAAAGGTGAAAAAGTATAAGAGGATGTATGTTTTTCATTATGCAAAGCTGGTCGTGTTTCACGTGAATGTTCCTAAGGAGGTTCGGACTTACTGTCCGAAATGCAAGGTTCATCAAATTCATGCAGTTACTCTATACAAGGCTGGAAAGAGACGCGCCTTGGCGAAAGGAGAGCGGCATCACGAAAGGGAAAAACGAGGTTATGGAGGTCAGCGTTACCCTCTTCAGCGAGAATTTTCAAAGACCACTAAGAAACAGACCTTGCGACTTAAATGTAAGGTTTGTGGGTTCATGAGGCATAAGGACGGAATACGCCTTAGGAAGTTAGTTATTCAATAATAGGGGGTTTCTAACACAGTTGACAGAATGGAATGAATTAATCCCAAAACCAAGAAGCAGTTTTCTCAGAGTCAAGTGTCCGAAATGTGGAAATGAGCAATTGGTTTTCAGCAACGCAGTGAACATTGTGAATTGCAATGTCTGTGGCATTTTGCTTGCGGAGCCGGCAAGCGGCAAAGCCAAGGTCAAAGCGGAAGTAATCGGCATCCTCGAGTAGGATGAGCGCTGAAAACGTCTTGCGTAAAATATCTCAAGAAGTTGTAAACAACATCGTTAACAGGCAGTCTAAATCCTTTAGAAGGGAAAAGTAGTGGTATGGCTACTCAGGAAATGCGAGAAATGCGGTACTTATACTTTGGATACTGCGTCATGCCCAGTTTGTGGAAACAAAGTCAGGATCCCTCATCCTCCAAAGTTCTCTCCAGATGATAAATACCTAAAATACAGAGTGGCTACCGAAAACGGGTGCGAGTCTCAATGAAGACGACGTATGTCAAGGAACTTGAAAGGATTGCGCCAAAAGACCCAGTTCTCATTGAAGGGTTACCAGGATTGGGGCTTGTTGGAAGAATAGCTATACGCTATCTGGCCAAAAATCTCAAAGCTTGCCGTTTTGCTTATCTATATTCCCACCATTTTCCCTATTTTGTACTCGTGAACAAAAAAGGCAATGTTCGCCTATTGCGCGGGACATTCTATTATTGGAAAAATGAGAGGGGACAAAACGACCTGATACTCTTCACGGGAGACAGTCAATCGCAGACTATTGAGGGGCAGTATGAAATTGCAGATAAAATGTTGGATTTCTCAAAGAAGCACAATGTACATGCAATTGCCACAATTGGAGGATATCGGGCTGAAACCAAAGAAAAACCGAGAGTGGTCGTGGCAACTACATCTCAGGCTATGCTGCAAAAAGCCGTCTCAGCTGGGGCAACCGTTAGCCATTCCGGTAGCCCAGTTGTGGGTACTGCTGGTCTAATTTTAGGCTTAGCCCGATTTCGAAAAATAGATGCTATGTGCCTTTTAGGTGAAACNCGAGGCTATTTGCCTGATCCGTTAGCGGCGAAAAGCGTTCTTGAAGTGCTAAAATCCACTTTTGGGTTTGATGTTGATCTAGAAGGTTTGGATTCTGAAATTTCGAAGACACAAACAATGGTCACACGTTTGCAGGAGATCGAAGAAAAGCGGGTTTCACAAGCTGTTGAGACGCGCAAAGAAGAAGATAAAAAAACGACCTATATTTCTTGATATATTCTTTTTTTCTCATTTGCCCGTTTTGTGTAATTCTTCAGTCGACTACTTAGAATCTGTTTTCCAGTAAGTATCAACTAGTAACTATGGGTCGCAAATGTTAAGTCTTCTTGAGGCAGCCCTCTCTAGGTTCGTAGATTGTCCCTTCTCGCAATAGTTGCCCAATCATACGATCAGTCTCCACTTTAGGTATTTTGTGTTTGCTCTCAAGCTCTTCCATCAGGGCTGCCTTTTCGACAATTCCTGTCTCTTTTTCCAGTTGTATCAATGTTGATAGAACAACATGGAGCTTGTCTCTAACACTTTTGGGTTTCCCCGTCATTATTATGTCAATGTCGACTTTGTAGGATGATAGGTCAATTCCCACTTCTTCAAGTGACCTTTTCATTATTGCAATTGCGGCGTCCGCATCTTCTGCTGAAACTTCTTTCCTTAATGCCACTCGCGCTCTTGCTTCTGCACATCGTACGAGTGATTCCAGTTGTCGGGCCGTGATTGCTACTGGTGATCCTTCCGTTTCACTAGCTGAACGCATTGCCAAATAGAAGTCACCAAGTCTTCTTAACGCATCGTCTCCAAGTTCCGGCTTTATTGCCTTTGCATAACTCACGTATTTTCTCATGAGTTCAGCTGAAATCGGAGCTTCTACAGGACTGACTCCTTTTCTATGTATTGCGAGGATGTGTTCGGACATTTTTCCATCTGATTGCTTGTTAGGCACATCCCTCAAAACAAAAATTAGGTCAAATCTCGAGAGGATAGTCACCGGTAGAGATATGTTTTCAGCGACAGTTCTGTGTGGTTCGTATCTGCCTAAAGTTGGATTGGCTGCAGCGAGAATAGCTGTTCGGGCATTCAATGTGGCGACTATGCCACCTTTTGCTACAGAGACGGTGTGCTGTTCCATTGCTTCGTGGATAGCCACTCGATCTTCTGGCCTCATTTTGTCCATTTCGTCGATACAAGCAATCCCCTTGTCTGCTAGAACAAGGGCTCCAGCTTCAAGACTCATGCTGCCACCTTTTTCACGGATGACTGCGGCGGTGAGACCGGCTGCGGTGGTTCCCCTGCCCGAAGTGTAAAGGCCACGAGGCGCTATTCTTGCAACGTATTGTAGCAATTGTGATTTTGCTGTACCTGGGTCACCAATTAACAAGGCGTTCATTTCGCCTCTTATGGTAATGTCGGGGAGGCTTTTTGACACTCCTCCGAACAGAAGATACATAATGGCTTCTTTGATGTGTTCGTAACCGTAAATTGAGGGCGCTATTGAGCCCATTATTTTTTTATGGACCAGGGGGTCTTTTGAAAGTTCTAGGATTCTTTCCTCTTCTTCAGGCGAAGGAGGAGAAGTTTCGGGTTCCTTTCCTAACACTTCAATTGAGTTCGCGTCTAGTTGTAAGATAAAAGTTCTCAGCTTTCCGATTCCAGGTCGTGATGGCGCGAAAGCCCGTACAATGCCCACAATTGAAACGTGATCGCCTGGTCTGGCAACATCAACTATCTCGCTTCCCACGAGTTTTACATTAAGCGTTCGTGGCAATTGTCCCGGTGGAAGGTCTTCAGGTTTTTCTTGAAGCCGCAAATCTTGTGAATCTACAAAGGTCGACTCTTCTTGGACGAATTCGAATGGTCCTTTTTGCCTACACGATGGATCGGTGCATTCAAATGGTGCTCGCAAGAAAGGACCCGTCTGATCCACATGGGTTGTTGTTCCACAACGTTTGCATTTGAAGGCGCCTACCATTACCATGGGTCTGACGGGGGTAGCTCTTACCACGATGGCTTCGATCACTACCAATTTTCCGATGTTTTTCGACCCAAGTT
>JGI20215J15232_1000129_pt1 | contig 19396 bp, 16 predicted proteins | sample WetSurMetagenome_2_FD_15232 | JGI IMG/M metagenome (IMG submission 15232) | reverse complement strand
TTTTGTGATGAAGCACTCTGCAAGAGCGAGAGGTGAATAACCCCAGGTGTCAACCTGGGGTTATCCTGCCCACTTTGACCTTAGCTCCGCAGGAGCGATAGAACTCCATAAGGAGATATTCAACCCGTGTAGGTTTTGTGATATTACTAACTGCCAATCGTCCCTGTCAGGATATCCCCCGATCTTTTGTAGTTGGCAAATATTACACCACTTGGTGAAGTCCTGGTCCCGGTCAGTACAAAATTCCTTGCTAAACCGCCATTCTCGAAAAGTTTTTTACCAAAACCGACTACAACAGGAAATATCTTTAACCACAGCTCGTCTACAAGATCATATTTCCAGAGGGTTTGGATTAGGTTCCCGCTCCCATGGACCTGCAGATCGCGGCCTTCGGAATTTTTCAGGTTCCTGATCTCTTCCTCCGCGTTTCCGCTGAGAATGCATGAAGAGCCCCAATCAGCCTTTTTCAGGGATTTAGAGACTACATACTTGCAAGCTTTTGCGAAACTTGCCGCAATGGGGTTACTGTTGATATCCTGGAAAGGCCAGTAGGAGGCGAAGATCTCATAAGTCTTTCTGCCAAGCAGTAGATCGATCGGCCCGCCGATCTGGTCGATCATCTCTTTACCCGAGAATTCGTCGAAGAACGGGTAAGTCCAGCCCCCATACCTGAATCCCCCCGATTCGTCCTCCCCGGGTCCGCCGGGAGCCTGCATCACTCCGTCAAGAGTTGTGAAGGAAAGTACGATTAATTTTCTCATGATAATGTGATAAATTGTTTTTGCCTGAAATAACGGTTATCTGATTTCAGTAACAATTCAAACGCCATTAAGATGACAGCAAGTCCCGTTTTTACAAGGGGAAGGTACCTTGCGCAGGCATACAGGGTTCAGATTTTCCCGAGCTTCCTGGACGGAAGAAAGAAATCATCTGCTTTAAAGTTGCATTTTCCTGCTACGTACTTGCAGTAATCGAGCCTTCCTGCCTTTTGGTCGCGTGTGTCCGAACCGAATGCAAATTTCAGACCCTGCTCCTTTGCCATGTTGATAAACTTTTCATGCGGGGTATGCGCAAGGTCATTTATCTCGACATTCAGATTCTTTTTCTTTAAAGCGGAAATAATCTTCTGCATGCGCTCATCCGTCCACAGGGTGTAATAATCCCGTGCGATGCAGACGGGCAGGAAAAGGGGCCATCCGAAAGTGGTAAGCGGTTCGTTGTTGTTTATTACCTCAAGGATGTGCTCCATATATTTCTCCATGAATTTCTCAGGATTATCGACATAGGTGTCGAAGTTCCATATCCGAAGGGTTTCATTGTAGCCATTGCCGGAAGGGATTGTCTGGGCATCCATCAGGATATAATCGAGCTGTGATATCAATTCCGGGGAGAATGCTTTTGACCACCCCGGGCTCATGGGCTGCAATCCAATGTAAACCGGGTAGGGAAGAAGGGATTCAATGAATTGCTTTAAGCTTGAGTCATCATTAACTCCATACCCTGGATTGACTACAACGCCAAACCGCACATTCATCCTCTTCGAAATATTCATTAACTGGTTGATCCCAAAGGTGTTGGTCAGGTGTACGTGGAGGTCGGTCAGGGGGAAAGGTTCGTTACCTGACCTGCTTTCACCGAATATCCGGGGTGAGACTGCCAGCATGCCGCTTGCGGCACCGGCATTCCTTATAAAATCACGTCGTTTCATTTGCTGATGTTTTTAGTTAAGATGGGTCTGTGAACTACAAAAGTTATTCATCCTAAATTTAAAAGGAATTTCGTTCATGCACTTCTCCGCAAGTCAAACATTACATGATTTTGTTGGTTTAATGTTTTAAAGCATTGGTTCGATGCCAAAGGTCTTGATCATCGCAGCTATTATGCTGGTAATTCCCGCTGCCTGTAAAAAGGAACCGGGGAACACCCAGAACCCTGGCAACAGCAGCGTTTCGGTGCTCACGCAGCACAATGACAATTCAAGGGCTGGACTCAACGACAGGGAAACTATCCTTAATACTTCCAATGTCAGCTCTGGCCAGTTCGGCAAGCTATTTGACCTTACAGTCGACGATGAGGTTTATGCGCAGCCGCTAGTCTGCATTCCTTCAGGCGGGGCGGGTACACAGCCAGTGGTCTATATCGCAACCGTAAATAACTCAATATATGCATATGATGCGTTAAAGGGAGACCTTTACTGGATGAAGAATTATACCGGTACGGGGCTGCGGCCGCCAAATGTTTCCGATATAAGTGCCATATGTTTTCCCTATCCCAATTTCACATTCAATTTCGGGATCGTGGGCACCCCGGTGATCGACCAGGCTTCAGGCACACTCTATTTTGTATCGAGGAGTACCGACGGGACCTCATTCCACCAGTACCTGCACGCTGTCGGACTGAATGACGGGATTGACAAGCCCGGCAGTCCCGCAGAGATCAGGGCAACCGTAAGGGGAACAGGTTACGGGAATGGTAACGACACCGTGAGCTTTGATCCCCTGCGGAACAACCAGCGCCAGGGACTGGCGCTTGTGAACGGGATAGTTTACGTAAGCTGGTCGTCACATGGTGATTGCACCCCTTACCACGGATGGATAATAGGGTACGATGCTGCGACCCTCAGTCGGAAATATGCCTGGTGTGATACGCCCGACGGGGTGCAGGGTGGAATCTGGGAAAGCGGAATGGGAATAGCTGCCGACGGGGGAGGGAATATCTATGTGACTACCGGGAACGGAACCGTTGGGCTTACCGATCCTGCTGACCCGGTAAACCGCTCAGAAAGCGCCATTAAGCTATCGCCATCAGGATCAGGATTGGTGGTAGGCAGCTTCTTTACCCCGTACAACTACGTTTTCCTGAACGAGAACGATCTCGATTACGGGACAATGGGAACATTCCTGATTCCCGGCACCGGGTATTACCTGACCGGTTGCAAGGACGGCAATATGTACCTCGTCGACAAGGACAACATGGGAGGCTGGTCTGCTTCCTCAAACAATATCCGGCAGACAATTAAGACAAGCGGCAGCCTTCATTGCCAGCCCTCGTGGTATTCGGGGAGCACAGCAGAGTATGTTTACGTATGGTCGGGTGACGATAATCTCCGGGCCATCCCGTTCATACGCAGCTCAGGTACATTCTCTGAAACCCAGATCCTGTCGAACGTGAGTGGCCCAAAGGGTGATTCCGGGGCCGAAATATCGGTTTCATCAAACGGGAAAGTTGCTGGGACTGGTATTGTATGGGCATCATATGCCCCTGATACCTATACTGAATTAACAGCCGGCCCCGGCATACTGCGTGCTTTCGATGCAAATGACATAACAAGTGAGCTCTGGAACTCGGGGCAGTCATCCGCCGATAACCCCGGAAATTTTGCCAAATTCTCGGCTCCGACCATCGCCAACGGCCATGTTTACCTGGCAACATTCTCGAACCGGGTGGTGGTGTACGGGTTAAAGCAGAAATAGGGTCATAAGAACCACCCTCAGAGTCTCCTCAGTGTCCCTCAGTGTTAGCTTCTTAAAAGTGGGGCAAAAAAATCCAAAACTTTTCCTGTCGCAAAAGTTGAACGGTTTAACTTTTGACTGTACATTTAGTGGCAGTTAACCTGACCTTGAAAACCAATTAATTCTTCACCTTAAAATACTGATCATGAAAAAAGTTCCAGGCACAAACAGGGAAAAGGGCACCGGCATGAGCCGGAGAAAATTTATGGAAGTCACCACAGCCACCGCGCTCGGCTTCACAATTGCTCCGCGGCATGTACTGGGCGGAAAGAACTTCATACCACCCAGTGATAAGATAAATCTGGCATATATCGGCATCGGAACACAGGGGTTGAGGGAACTTCTGCCAATGCTTGCCGTTCCCGAGATCCAGGTGACTGCGGTCTGCGATCCCAGCAAAGAAGCAAGGGGTTACAGGGATTGGGCTCCAAACTGGCTTAAGTTTGAAATAGGCAAAGCCATAAATAAGCCTGACTGGAATCCTGGAGGGGATAACAGCATACCCGGCGGAAGGGAAAACGGCAAATTCATTGTCGACAGTTACTACGCTAACCAGAAGCAAACCGGATATAAAGGCTGCAATGCCTATGCGGATGCCCGTGAACTATTTGAAAAAGAGAAGGATCTTGATGCAGTCAAGATAATGACCCCCGACCACCTGCACGGTGTACTGGCAGCAGCTGCGATAAGAAGAGGCAAGCACGTCCTGTTGCACAAGCCTCTTTCAAATCGCTTGCTCGAGGGCAAACAGGTGATTGATCTCGCACTTAAGAACAATAAGGTCATAACTCATCTTATCCCATGGGATTCAAACGGTTCAATGGAAACGGTAATGACCTGGATTAACGCCGGTGTCATTGGCAGTCTGAAAGAGGTACACAACTGGACAAACCGTCCGGTCTGGCCACAATACCTTACAATGCCCGCTGATACCCCGCCGGTGCCTGAGGGATTTGACTGGGACCTCTGGCTGGGTCCCGAAGCAGACCGCCCGTACCATCCGAACTATACTCACATGGTCTTCAGGGGCTGGTACGATTTCGGCGGCGGCGCAATGGCTGATATGGGGCATTACAGCTTGTGGACAGTCTTTAACGCCCTGCAGCTGACCGCCCCGACAATCGTCGAACCCCGGCGGAGCCATTTCGTAGATTTCAAGGGAGCTGTCCCATCCAGGGTAAACAATAATTTCTCATTTCCCCTGGCCGGAATCGTCAGGTTCAAATACCCTGCAAACGGCAGCAGGGGACAGGTCGATCTGTGCTGGTACGACGGAGGCATGCGTCCGCCAACCCCTGACGAGATGCTCAGGGATAACAAGGAGCTGCCCGAGGAAGGAATGATGTTCATCGGCGACGGCGGAATAATATTGACGGGTCCGAATATTCAGAGCCCCCAGGTCATATCGGGTAAGAAATCAGACGCAGCTCCATCCGATACAGCCAGTGACCGCAAAGAGCAGGAGAAAAAGCTCTCCGATGCATTGCCCCGGTTCGTGCAGGCTGTGAAAGCAGGAAAACAATACCCGGGCTCCTTCCCTGAAGCGGAACACCTGACCGAAGCTGTGAATCTGTATGCGGCAGCACTGAGGTCAAACAAGGTATTGCATTATGACGCTGCAAGCGTGAAAATATCAAGCCCCGACAACGCTAACCAGTACCTTAAACGCGATTACCGGGCTGGCTGGGATATCAATACGATCTGACCCGACGCAGTCAGGTCAAATATCAGCATGTTTATCAGGTTAAAAGAACATCTTGGACGAGAGCAATATGAAAAACATCAACAGAAGAGAATTCATCTCAAAAGCAGCAGCCGGGATCGGCGGCGCCATGGCTTTTACACACCTTCCTGCAGATCTTGTATCCGGTGCAAGGTCAGCAGGGATACCCGTTGGATTTCAAACATACCCGATAATCAGGGAGCTGGGGAAGGATATTCCGGGCACGTTTAAAATGCTGGCTGACCAGGGGTATGAAACATGTGAAATGTGCTCACCAAAAGGTTATTCGGTGACCGGCTTCGGGGTTTTCCTGAAAATGAGCACGGCCGACCTGAGGAAGATTATCACTGATGCGGGGCTCAACTGCAACAGCAGCCACTTCCTGTTCTCCGAGCTGGGCGACAGCAAGCTCGGGGAGAGCATTGAATTTGCTCACCAGCTGGGACTGAGCCAGATGATCTGTTCCACTTTCTTCCTTCCCAAAAGTGCAACGATCAGGGATTACCAGGATGCCGCCGGTAAACTGAACAAGGCAGCGGCAAAGATCAAAGAAGCCGGCCTGCAGGCCGGATTCCACAATCATGGCTTTGAGTTTGCCAGTATTGACGGCAAGCTGATCTACGATGCCCTGATGGAGAGCTTTGACCCCGGCCTGGTTAAAATGCAGTTCCAGACGGAGGTTATTAACCTGGGATACAAGGCTTCGGATTATTTCAGGAAGTACCCCGGGCGATTCATCTCATCCCACCTGTCTGACTGGACAGCTGACAAGAAGGAAGTGCCATTGGGGCAGGGTGTGATGGACTGGAAGGAATTCTTCAAAGCCCTCAGGACAGGAGGAGCTCAGAACATATTTGTGGAAATGAGCATGCCGACTCTTAAGGAGAGCATGCTTTACCTGAAAAAGTTCCGGAAAAAAGGGATCGGTTAAGATATGGTTTTCCCGGCCCTGTCTATTGCCCTATCAGGATGAAAGGCGACCAGTAAAACGGGCTGCTGAATTTTCCTGATCCGATCATTTTCAGCTTTGCCGCCCTGAGAGCTTCAGGGTAAGATGATCTGCGGCCCGAAGTGATCAGTTTCCTGTAAAATTCAAGCATGATCGTATTGGTGCTTATATCATTTACCGACCAAAGAGAAACCATAATGTTATTTGCCCCTGCATAAAGCAGTGCCCTTGCAAGCCCCATGACCCCTTCACCCTTCTGGATCTTGCCCAGGCCCGTCTCACAGGCTGACAAAACCACCAGGTCGGCATTCAGTTTCAGATTGTACATTTCCCCGGTGTAAAGGACGCCATCCTCTCCGCCCGTGGTGTCCTGGGCAAGAAGCAGCCCCGACAGCTCCGGCTTATCCGTATCCGTAAAACCATGAGTGGCAAAATGGAGTATCCTGTACTCTCCTGTTTCACCTGACTTCACGCTCTTTTCATTTGCATCTTCATGAAGCAGGGCTTTGGCCTGGAGGTTATTCTCACGGTATAACCCGGCGATCCCTTCCACTTCCGATTCAGTTGCAGGCAGGGGTTCAATTCGATCGCCCCGCGACAGGGAATAATTTACCAGTAAAGTGTCCCTCTTCAGCGACCATGCGTGCCGGAGCAGCTCCCTGCTGCTTTCCGCTACCGGCTGGCCACTCCCGTTGTTGAAGACGGGTGCAAACCCAAGCCACTCCCCGGCATTCCTGGATTCATGCGAATAATCCCTCTTACGGTTCTGGAAAAACAGGCTTCCCGAATAGGAATAAACAAGGTTGTATTTTTTAATCATGAACGGAAAATCACCGTATGCTTCTGAATCACCCCGCCAAGTCTCGGTCAGCAGGCTTTCGAAAGGCAATGTGGCGAGCCGGCCGTCAGGAATTACCATTAAATTCTTAATATGCCGGTCAAAGGTTCCCGGGAAGAACTGGCGGTAAAGTATGTTACCGTATTTCCTGATTATTTCGGGGATCCCGAGTGTCAGCCCATTCCTGAAGAGCTCAACAGTGTCGTTCAAACCCCTGATCCTGGGTATTGAAACGGCAAGAAGCTTCTTCCCCGACAGGGTGAATATTGTCAGAGTGCTGTCACCTGTAAAATACGAAACCAGGGCGGAGTTCTTGTCAAGTAGCTTTCCGATCTCTTCTGCCGAGGCCGGCTGGTATTTATACTTCAGGTTATAGTATTCAGGATGCTGTTTTTCGAAAACAACGATCAGGCTGTCGTACCGGCGATTGCTCCGGAACAGCCTGTCCTTGTACAGTTCGAGCCGGAAAGAATCCAGCTGATCCGGGTCTGCCAGCTTATTAGTGTAGAATGCAATATCGGTTTTCAGATTGTATTCTGTCTGAAGGAGCCTGTCGGGAATCCCTGCAAATCTTATTGCCTTTTGATTTGCAATCTCTTCAAGGAGGACAGACGTTTTGTTTTTTTCAGAGAAGTAAAAGGCCCGGGCAAACCGGTCATCAGGTGTCCCTGGAATTTCCGCAGGCTTGTCCCGGTTCGCCGGGACGAGCATTCTGATGGCATCAGAATAGATCCCTGATGCAAGCTCTCCAAGCCTGAGTTTATCCGATTCTGTCGTTATCTTTTTTCTCGTGAGGTCGATCAGGGTATCACAAGCCATGTAATGCCTTAATGCTATCTCCCTTCTGGTACCAGGATTCATCCCGGGAAGGTTTTTATTCAGATCGGTCAGGATGCGTGCCTTGACCTTAAGCGAGACCAGCAGGAGCTTCCAGTTCAGGCATTCTTTTATCCGGGGGACACTGTAAACATTTGTTGTGTCGTTGAATTCATTCATACAGCCGGCGATCCCTTTCTGGTAATATTCAAGCGCTTTCAGGTAATCTCCCTGAAGGTCGCAAATATCACCGAGGCGGCTGAAACATACAGTCAGGTCAGGATGCTTGCTTCCAAGGAATTCCCTGTTAATGCTCAGTGCCCTGTTTTCAAAGTCAATGGCCCGGGCATACTCCCCCTTATTGATGTAAATGCCCCCCATGTCGTTGTAGATCGATGCAATGACCGGATGCCGGGGTTCACCATAGATCTGCAGAGCCTTAAGGCAGTATTGCAATGCTTTGTCATATTCTCCCCGGTGGCTGGAAATTCCTCCCAGGTTCACGTAGATCATGGCCACTGATGAGTTTTTCTCGCCGTACAACTCGAGCAGTAATTTGAGCGCCCTATTATAGTATTCGGAAGCTTGCATGTAATCGCCCTTTACATCATAAGCGGCCGCAATACTGTTATAATTCAGTGCCCCCTCCAACGTTTTTTCCTTCATGCTGTCTTCCCGGATCTTGAGAGATTTGAGGAAGTACTCGAGCGCCTTGTCAGGTTCACCATTCTTTAAATAAATATTCCCGATGTTCACGTAAAGCAGGGCGGTGCCAGCATCCTCCTTGCCATCGGTTCCCAGGTCGGTCTGCAATGCTTTTAGGTTGTACTCCAGCGCCTTCCGGTAATCCCCCTTGTCAAGGTAGATCACTCCAATACCCATGTAACTGTTGACAACATCATCATTTATTTCGCCGAGGAGCTCTTTTCTCTTTTGAAGGGTTATGAAGAAATAATCGAGGGCTTTATCATAATCACCCTTATAGTACCATACAGTACCGATCTCATCATAGATATCAAGAATGAGCGGCTGATTTTCCCCGGTCGTATTTTTGAGCACGCCAAGTGCTTTGAAGTTGAAATCAAGGCACTTATCCCATTCATGCTTCCGGTAATAGACATGTCCTGTGTTGAAAAGGATCCCGGCCAGGTCCCTGCTTTCAACTCCCGGGAGTTCCTTTTTCATTTCCAGGGCTTTCGTAAAATATCCAACGGCAATGTCATATTTCCTAACCCTGGAACTCAGTTTGCCCAGGCTTACCAGGATTTCCGCATTCCGGGCATTGACCCTGCCGGCATGGAGGGTATTCAGATTCAATGCCTTTTCGGCATACAATATGGCAGAATCTGCCTTTGCATTCTTCGCATAAGCTTCTGACAATTGCAGAAGATGGTTTACAGCAGCAGAATCCTGGACCGCAGTCTGAGAAAAAGAGCTCTCAAGGGTCAGGCAGGCGGCAAAAAGTGTAAAGGTGAATGGGCACAGGGATTTCTTCATGGCGGTCAGGATACAAATGTTATGTTCGGCTTTCTTCATGGTAGATATGTATGCCCGTTGAGCCTGTAACATGAAGAAGCCGTCGGGAAAACGCTTTTGTTTAAAGTAAAGTTAAACAATACATTCTTAAAATGTGAAAGGGCTGACTGTTTATTGAGGCTGAACCGGAATTCCAATGCCTGCAAGTCCACTTAAGCCCGGCTGATGGATTGCATCGTGAAAATTTCGTGCAGGATAATTTAAGCCGACCCGTTTATCTTTACCTTTGGTAAACCTGAATATTAACTTATCAGCAAGATCAGATGAAGAAGCTTGTCATTTTTTGTTTTGCATTTTCTGCAACACTGTTTATCAGCAGCGGTTACAAGCCGGGAACCCAGAGTCCCGGGGAAGTGAGCAGTGTCCGGGAGAGGACCAGGGAAAAAGCCCCGCAGCCGGGAGACGCCGATTATCCTGCGCCCTCTCCCTGTGAGCGGCACGATGAGAAAGTGAAAGCGATAAAAAGCGGAAGGTATGATGTGTTTGTCATCGGCAATTCAATAATCCAGACCCTGGGAGACGAGGAGGGTGAATGGGCTCCGCTGAAGGCGGTCTGGGAAAGGCATTTTGCACCGCGGAATGCAATAAACCTGGGTTATTCCGGGTATCGCACCGAAAATATCCTTTGGAACCTCATGAACGGCGAGCTTGATCAGAAAACCTCACCTAAAGTTGCGATATTGCTTATCGGAACCAATAATCTCGATGACCAGCATTATAAAAAAGTCCACTCTGCAGAAGAGGTCTTCCGGGGGACGAAGGCGATCGTGGACCTGATCAGGGCCCGGCATCCGCAAACCAGGATCCTTATCCTCAGGATATTCATCTGCGGCGGTCCGGGAGATATGACCAGCTATCACCGCAGGTACAACAGGTCGGCCGGATGCATGGAAGCAGTGTACCGGGCAGGCCTGATGACCTCGGCACTGGCTGATAACGAGCATGTCTTCTGGATGGATGTCAATCATGTTTTCCTCCGCCCTGACGGTAAAATAGACACTGACCTGATGCCTGACCTTATCCACCCGAATGGTGCCGGGGCAGAAGCATGGGTGAACGCGATTGAACCAAAGCTGTCGGAACTCCTGGGTGAGGAGACTATGAAAAGTCCGGAATAAGTTACTTCTGTCTATTGTTCCCTGCGGTTAATCGCCGGTAACGTGAAGCTGTGGAAGACACTCGCCGGCAGAATACCCTCTGGTCGGTTGATATTATTTCAGCCCAAATATTACGGGGAAGCCAAATATCACGATAATTATCCATGCCAGATAAACAGGCAGGAATTTTGAGACTGTCATCTCCACGATCCGGAATTCCTTCTTTTTCAAGTTAATCCTGAAAAGGTCGATCATAATAAGCACCAGGTTTGCCAGGACTAGAATATTCGAAACGAGGACTGCCAGCCTGTTAGGAGTCAGGCCGTATTCCCCAAGCCTGTAAAAGATGGCAGACAAGGCTATGAGGTCTGTCATTATTGTTATTATTGACAGGATCAGCAGGATCAGTGAATTGAATTTCTGATCTTTCAGTACTGACGTCTCGGAGACGGAGAAGATGATGATGCCCATCACTCCGAGGAGCATGATATTGAAAGTCAGAAGGAACCCTCGGTCGTTGTACGGATCCTTGCCGGTAATCACGATGGTGACAAGGAACACTATCAGGGTAATGAGCACAAGCGGGCTGAAGATGCCGGCAATCAGCGGAGCCGTTTTGCTTAGGAGGTTAGGATATTTTTCAATTATGAAAGATCCAACGACGGGCGCTGCAGCAGCTCCCGCTATAACAATGTTCCTCATGTAGAATTCGCCGATATTCAAACCGATAGAACTGAACAGGCTGATGGTAATTGCCGTAAGGATACCTCCCGCTATGGCAATCAGGGCATAGATAATAGCCAGGTCGCCATTGTACCTGATGAACCACATGCGCTTATCCAGGTTTTTGTAATCGTAACCGGTAAACACTATCCCGTAGACAACCCACATCAGCAGCGGAAGGTGGATATATGCAAGGTTTACCGAGGCTCCCGTTCCGTCAGGCGGGAGCAGATTGACATACAGCGCAGGAATCAGGAAAGCAGCTGCAGTGATTATTATTTTCCTGGTTTCGGTGATGGCTGCTGCCTTGAGCGTGTAAAGGGTAAGTCCGAAGAAGACGATTATCGCAGCATTCTTCGTGTAATAGATCTCGTCTGAAAACCCGAGCCGGAAGAGGCTGGGGATCTTAATCAGAAATGCTGTGACAAGGCATATCGCAACTACCGTTGTTATTTCTGACAATGTGAATGCCTTCATTATTTCCGGCTTGTTATCAAACTCCAGCCTCGCTTTCCAGAACCTTGCTGTTCCGGAGCCTGCAATATCGGGATACAGCTTGTCGAACGCGGACCTGAATCCCTTTCTGTCATCGCGGTACAATTTTTCGAGCATCTCTGGATTGTCCAGGTTGACCTTTATTCCATCAGTCAGGTTATTCATGGCATATACGTAATTAATGAAACTAACTTTTTATGGATGTGTGAATATTTGTTGGAATTATTGTGTCCTTATGAGCTTCTCGAGGGCGTTGAGGTGCAGCTTGAATAAGTGATCCCCTTCCTCCGTGATGGCATAGCGGGTATTTGGCTTGCGTCCTATGAATTGCTTTGTAACCCTTATCAATCCTTTGTCTTCCAGGGCCTTTAAGTGACTCGCAAGGTTGCCGTCGGTCACATTCAGCGATTCCTTTAAACTATTGAAGTCAAATGAATCATTTACCATGAGGACCGACATGATACCTAGCCTTATCCTGCTGTCGAATACCTTGTTCAGCCCTGAAATAATATCTTTCATGCTTCGTACCTTCTATACATGAATAGTCCATAGATGATATGGAGAATTCCAAAACCCAGCACCCAGAACAGGAGCCCGCCAGCCGGGAATAAGGCAGAGGCAAGCCCGGTGATTATCTCGAGAATGCCCAGATAAAAGATCTCATTGTACGTGAACTTGGATGCATTCACCAGGGCAAGCCCATAGAAAATAAGAAGGACCGGGATAACGGTCTGTACCTGGCCCTGGATCAGTAGTATCAATGCAAAAAGACCTCCTGCTGCCAGGGGAATGAACAGGTTTGTCAGCATCCTCTTCGATACAGTTGTCCAGAAATTCTTTCCAGAGCGCTTTGCCTTCATTTGCGAAAAAAGGAATCCAGTTGCAACGCTGAGCAAAAGAACGACGGCAGCATCGATCAGAAGTATCCACTTTATGTCCTCATTTGTCCCGCCATGCAGGTTGCTGAAATATTCTGTATAACCGGAACTGCCGTATCCGGTAATGATAAAGTATGCAACCAGGGCACCGGCTATGGCAAGCATGCCCAGGAACACTCCTGAAAGACCGCTTATTGAAAGAAATTTTGTTGATTCTTCCATGATCTTTCTGATTGTTTTCAAATCTTCGGCGGACGACGGATTCTTTTCCATATAAAAGTACTTTGAAATACAAAGTAAATTCTTTTTTTTGATACCTCCAAATTTTTCTTCCCATATTTCCGGGTGAGAATATCCTGGCAAGACGTCAGAATAGGAAGTCAGTCAGAAAAAAAATTGACTTTGCCTTTCCGGCGATATAACTTAGTTTGTGATATTTCACCAGATTTTCATGTATCACTTGTCAAATGACCCAAAACTATTCAAAACCAATCAGGAAAGGAGGATTCTCATGAAGCTGAAAACTTTATTGATCATCAAGGCAGTTGTTTGCCTTTGCATGGGGATGCCAATTCTACTGGTCCCCAACTTTATGTATTCCATATTCGGGATCGCCCTGACGGCCGGCGGCGCATTCGCAGCAAGGGAGTACGGCGCATCCATGCTCGGAAACCTGATGCTTGCCTGGTTTGCAAGGAACTCGCAGGAATCGGATGCCAGATATGCCATTATCATTGCCCTGTGTGTGTATGATGCCATCGGGTTCGTCGTTACCCTGATCTCCATGATTGCAGGTGTTCTTAATCCCCTTGGATGGATGATAGTGGCGCTTTACCTGTTCCTTGCAGCCGGGTTCGGATATTTCCTTTTGCCGCAAAGGGTTGTTGCCACGCAAGCAGACTGAAGAGTCAGTCTCTTAAGGTTAAATCCGATAACCGTTAATATCGCAAAGTAACTCTCAAAGTACCTGGTCATGAAACGGAATCAGGGATCCTCAGGGCAGGTAAAATTTTATTACTGTTTTTGATGATCCTTTAATTCAGTTTAGCGGGCGCACTCCAGGAGAAGTCCCTATCAAGGTCTTTGAATGGTATGCTTTGATAATCATAGACGGGTTTCTTGCCATAGAAGACCAAATCGGCAAAGTAAACCAGGACTATCCATTTGTCCATGTTATGATCGTGGCCGGAATTTGCATAGTGAATGCCCATTTTGTCCTGTGCTCCGAGAGCAGACCAGGCTTCCCTCGCTGCCAGGTGGGCCTTCGCCGTTCCTTCAGGATCGGCCCACCTATCAAGCGATCCGTTAGTACTGAGGTATGCCCTTGGTGCAACCAGGGCAATTAATGAATGCTGGTCAAAAGGCAGTTTATACAGGTTTTCTCCGGTGAATTTCTGGAAAGACTCATTGAACCAGTAAGGGAATCTTACCACTATATCATCTATCCGCTCCGCACCCGGTACAACATACCTCATTGGCCCGGACCCGCAGGTCCCGGAACAGTTCGGGGCAACCAGGGCTATCCTTTCATCAAGGGCGCCTGCAAGCAAACAAGCCTTTCCGCCTCGCGACCATCCGGTAACTATGATTTTGTCCTTATCGACGATCTCCTGGGTTAGCAGATAGTCAACGGTCCTGTGGAAACCCCAGGCCCAGGCGGCCAGTGCTCCCCAGTCATACTTAGGATAGAGGGGAAAGACACCCCTGGTCCTGGTGTCCTCGTCAGGGGCGAATTGTGTGCGGTCAAATTCGGCAATCAGGTATCCCTGCTTCACCAGGGGGACCAGGCCGGCAGGAGTCAGTCTTTTGAGCAATGAACCCCAGCACAGGTCGCCGTCGATGATCACCGGATAAGGCTTTGTGACCTTTGCCGGGATAAATAAATTAACCGTGAACCGGATCGCACCTCCCGGACCGGTCTTCAGGATGACCTCCCTTTTCCTGATACTCCCGTCAGGGGAACTGATCAATGAATCCGGACCTGTGGTCACCACATGCACGGGGGACGGCGGAGCCAGGTGACCGTACTCATAACGCAGTATGAGTTCCCTGAGTTCCGCCCTCCGGGTATCCCATTGAGATCTGGTTGAAACCCGGGAGCCGTCATTAAGCAGAAAGAGATCCGGAAGCTCCCGGATAACAGGCAACCTGTCATCCTGAAAAAGACTGTCATCTCTGTTTGACAAACAGGTTTTGGAAATCCCGGTATCTGAAAAAACATTGTTATAGAGATACTTTTTGTCACCGGTGCTTATCGTGGACGATAAGCAAATGACTGAAATAAAAGAAATTATTAATGCTTTATTCATAGTAACAACATTTTGTTAACCGTAAAACCAGGCTGCAGGTGTCACTACTAACTTAAACACAATTTTTAAAGAATCCAAAATAAGCACGCACGTACCGGAGTTTGCAAACCGGATTGTTGCCATAGTTTCATATTTATTTATCCAAAGGTGTTTTTTGGCTGGGAACGCTCATTCGGTAATGCAGGCAAAAAACAGCAAATGCGATATGATTGAAGCATCCAGCCATGCATAAATAACCGGGCAACAAAACAAATCAATCATGCAAAAAAACTTGACTTATGCTTTTCGGGATCCTAACTTTTCTGAATAATTACCTGATGCTTAATACAATTCATGGGTGGATCTTCGAACAAAAGCGCCGGTGAGACAAGAAGTCATTTCATGCCGGTGAAAAGTGGCAGACTGGCCGCAAGATCATAATCCGTCAGAACGGAGTCACTTGTCAGGTCATAAAATTCTTTTCAACATATTCCTGCAGCTTTTCCTTGTATAATCGGCTGACAGGAATTTCGACGCCATCAGTGCAAGTAACCGAATTACTTTTTATCTCCGAGATCTTATGCAGGTTGACAATATATGATTTGTGTACCCGCATGAACATTTCTTCGGGAAGGAAATCGTTTAAGGATTTGAGGCTGAGCAATGACATAACAGGTTTTGCATGTTCCCTGAATATGCGAACATACTCGCTCATCCCTTCAATATAGATAATTGTTTTAAGGTCGATCCTTATAATTTTGAAGGCTGACTTAATAAATAGAAACTCTTTGTTCTGCCTGATGCTTACCGGACTTTTCACCGCAACAATCCATTTTCTGGCCTTTTCAGCAGCTTTCAGAAACTCTGGGAAATCAACAGGTTTGAGCAAATAATCAAGAGCATCAACCTTGAACCCCTCCACCGCATATTGATCGTATGCAGTCGTGAAAATAACTGCCGGCTGGTAATCCAGCTTTCGCACAAGGTCCATGCCCGACAGATCAGGCATTTGAATATCAATAAAGAGTATATCGGTCCTGTTCTCAGCCAGGTATTCAAAAGCTTGGACAGGATGAGTAAACTTGCGTTCAAGTGTCAGAAAAGGTGTTCTGGCAATATGACCTGCGATTACATCAATTGCCAGTGGTTCATCATCAATAATCACACAATTTAGGGTCATTCTACCGGAATTTTAAGTTTCAGCAAATAAGAATCCTCAGTATCATGCACTGCCAGAGAGTATTTGTCTTTATAAAGGAGATCCAGGCGCTGCCTGCTGTTCTGTAATCCTATGCCGCCCGCAGGATTATTGCCTGAAAAAAGATTTTTACTATTCCTGCATTCAAATGCAAGGTACTTACCCTCAATTTCAAAAGAAGCGGCAATGGAGCTCCTTCGCTCATAACTTGTACCATATTTGAATGCATTTTCAAGGAAAGTAACAAAGAGGAGCACCGGGATCTTAACATCGTCATAAACCTGTGGGAACTTCAGGATAATCTCGATGTCATCAACATATCTGATCTTCATTAAGTCGACATAGCTCCTTATGAATTCAAATTCCTTGCTTAAAAGTACCGTCCCATCGGCATTTTCGTAAAGCAGGTACCTCATCAGTTTCGACAGTTTCACCAAGGCCTGCTTTGATCCTTCCTTATCAGAATCGATCAGGGAATAAATATTGTTAAGCGTATTCATGAAAAAATGCGGACTGATCTGATTCCTGAGCATGCCCAGCTGCGCTTCTACGTTCTCCTTTTCAAGCCTCACCTTTTCCTCCTCAGTTGAATGCCACTGCCTGGTAAACGAAAGGCCTGTATCCACTGCAACAATAAGCATGGAGAATAAGAGCAGGTCAGCATATGGAGGAACCGGTTGCGGATGCCTGTCTGCAGTACCTGACGGCGTCCTGTCTGTCATTTGCTGCGAGTTTTTCTCCCTTCCGACCGGACGATTTTCAATCGGTGAGGATACTGGCTGGTCATATAAATAGTAAGTGACTGTAATAAGAAGAATAATGGATAATACTGCCGGCAAGTATGATGAATATTTTTTCCTCAGCATTAGTTTTGGCACCAGCAGCCAGTGATTTATGGCAAAGAGCGGTACAAGTAAAATCCTGTCCTGCCATATTTTTACTACACTCATCCAGGCAACTGCACCGGAGTCCCTTGTGAAAATCAGAGGCAGAAGGAAAAGCAGAAGAAAAATGAAAAGCATCAGAAATGTGTCAATATTCCTGATATATAATTTTGGATTTTGCATGTACCTAATTTAAGAAAAATCCAGGTAAGGTATTCTTCTAAAATGCCTTACCCGGCGATTTGATAATATGCATTTATTTGAACATAAAATCAGTATTTTCAATATCAGGCATGGCGACTGGCTGGGAATACAGAAAAGCTCCTGCTGGGGCAACGTATCCCAGGTCACCTGAAAGTCCGCTTAACCTGGATTTTTGATCGCTCGTCATCGACTGATAAACTTCTGAGAAATATTTTGCATAAAGATAGCTGATCTCACCATCAAAGCTGCCATAATCCTCTGAGAGGGACAGAATTAATGTTGAATCAGCCATACCTCCATTCATTAATTTTCTCAGTTCATACGAAACCTGTCCCCGTATGGTCACTATTGATGTAAGAAAGGATTTTTGCAGACTGACAACATTTGAAAGCAAGTTATATTGATCAGTGTCCAGGATTTTATAGAAATCCGCACCTGCGCTAGCTGTTAACTGTTCATTTATTGTATAGTCGGGATTTCCCATTGCTGGCCAGTCTTTCAGGTAAAATGATCCGAAATAAGTGCCCTGCCTTTCCGGGCAGAAATATACATCAGCATCAACAGAACCTGCATACCATGCATAAATTTCGCTTGCATAGGTCATTACTACAACGCTTACATCCTGGTCAAGATGCAGATTATCGACGGGATTCGTGAGTTGAGAATCCCAGTTTCCGATTCCATTTTTGGCCTTAAGTCCGTCAAGCTTTGCTTTCTGATCATTTGTGAGGGAATTTATTATCTGCCCGAACAGCCGGGCCCGGTTGAGGCTTATACGACCATCAATTTTATACAACCTTGCAGTATAGGCTTTGACAGAATCTTCATTCAGTCCGGAAGCACCGACAGGGATATCATTTTCAATCAGCCTCCTGAAAGCTTTGCAGAGCGGGTATCTTTTATATGCAAAATCATTGATCATCGCTGTCTGGTCTTTGGCAGCATCCACAAAAAGCTGTATCTGAACGCTGTTAAGGACATTCAGGATGTTTTCTGCAATGATTGTGACAAAACTAGTATTATGTCCAAGGTTTGTGGCATCATTATCACGGAGATACTGGAATCCACTGTAATCGGCTACCTTGCCCGGAGGCAGGAAAGTCTGTGCTCCCAGGCAACCTGTCATAAATCCCAGGGCATCGAAAGCCATCGTATTTTTCTGCGCCTCATCTGAGATTGTCTGGGTGATAGTATATTGGGGCGTATCTGTTGTCTGCCGTATATCATCCTTTTTACAGCCTGAAAGGGCTATCGTAATAAGAAATATTATTACAGCCGGATAAAGGATAAGTGAAAGTCCTGAAAATAGATTCTTTTGTTTCATATTTTTAAAATTTAAGTGAGACATCGTTTATAAATTATTGATTTGGCCATACATAATATACTTTCAATTTTGTGCTGGAAATTGTTATATCCTTAATTGCCTCCAACATTACCATCCTGCTTACGGAATCAACAACACCCTCAATTGCCGGCTTTTTTGACAAAGCATATAAAGTGAATATGTAATCTCTCATTCCCGGACCCTGAGAACACGGAGGAGTATACTCCGCCTTACCGTTGACGCTGTTGATTCCCGGTATTCCAATTCCTTTGACATTCTGTTGCAGACTCTCAATTTCAGGTGGTATGTCATATATTATCCAGTAGCAATGTATATCGGCCGGCGACGCTTCATGATGCATTATCAGGGCAAACGAGACCGTACCTGATGGTACTCCCAGCCATCGGAGGGGAAGGGTGGAACCTGCCCCTTTACAGGTATAATCAACCGGCAACAGACTGTCCTGACCTATGGTCGGACTTGAAAGGATGAAATCTGATGAAGATTTATTTTCATTTGCCTCCTTCCTGCAACCGCAAAAGATTAGCATTGGAAGGAAAAGAACCACAGTTGTTATTGTCTTCATGATTTTTTTAGGATTGATCATTCTCTGTTTTTATGATTGGTCTTTAAAATGAATGGTTACCGGGCGTTTTTAAGGTTTTAACGGACAATATCCTGAACCAGTTTGATCCTTTCAACCAATGTCCGGATCCGATAAGTGAAATGGCTCTTTTGAAGAGTAAAGCCAATTCAATTTTTCCCTACGATGGCAAGAACTGGGAGATCAAATGAATGATCTGAGATTTGAGAACAGAATTGCAATGACGTTCAAATCGATGTTCCGGAAATTTGCTAAATTTGTTTGATGTCGTTCATAATCAACATCCTTTAAGTATTATTCCGGCTTAATAAATGAATCTTATGAAAC
>JGI20215J15232_1000128_pt1 | contig 19530 bp, 15 predicted proteins | sample WetSurMetagenome_2_FD_15232 | JGI IMG/M metagenome (IMG submission 15232) | reverse complement strand
TATGTTTATACTGGCTGTATGGCTTCTCAGGGGCAAGCTTCTCGAGCCATACCTCAAAGTCATGGTGAAGCCCGGCCTCGTCGTCGTTGATAAAGACACTGGCGGTGATGTGCATAGGGTTGATCAGTATGAACCCCTCCTTTATCCCGCTCTCTTCGAGACATTTCTGCACCTGGTCTGTTATGTTGATAAATGCCCGCCTGGTGGGGATCTCAAACCAGAGTTCCTTTCTGTAAGATTTCATATTGAGATTATTTCCTTAAGTAAAAAACTGCCTTCTGCCTTCCGCCTTCCTCCCGTCGCCTCATGCCTTGCGCCTGTCGCCTCCCGCCTTACCCCAGCTTCATATCGCTGATGATATCCATTATCCTTTTGTCAAGAAGATCAACAGTTTCAGCGAATTTCCCGGCCGATTCGAGACTGGTGCTTACACTGAAATAGAACTTGATCTTAGGTTCGGTACCGGAGGGCCTGACGGATATCTTTGAGCCATCTTCCAGGAAGAACTGCAGGACATCAGAATTGATGAGATCGATCCTCACCTTTGCACCGGTAAGGCAATTTGTGGATGTAAGATCGTTGTAATCGTTGATCTTCAGCACCCTGCTCCCGTTTATCTCTGTGGGCGGGTTGTTCCTGTAACCGGCCATCATAGCCCTGATCTCTTCGGCACCTTCTTTCCCTTTTCTGACAATGTTTATCAGCTTTTCCCTGAAAAGTCCATACTCAATGTATATGTCGATGAGCTGCATGTAAAGCGATTTTCCCCGGCTTGCTGCCCAGGCAGCCGCTTCTGCAGCCAGTGCACACGATCCGACCGCGTCCTTATCCCTGACGTAATCTCCGGGAAGGAAGCCGTAGCTCTCCTCGCCTCCGCCGATGTACTTCTGCCTTCCCTCGAGCTTACGGATCAACTCTGCAAAGAACTTGAATCCTGTAAGTACATTGTAGCACCTGACTTCATGTTTTTCGGCTATCCTATCGAGAAGGTCGGTAGTGACTATCGTTTTGATTATGTATTCATTGCCCTTGTACAAGTTCTTCTTCTTATACTGGGAAAGGATATAATGGGTCAGTAGAACGCCCGTCTGGTTGCCGTTAAGAAGGATGAATTCCCCTTTGCCGTCCCTTACGGCAAGTCCCAGCCTGTCGGCATCGGGATCGGTGGCCATCACGAGGACCGCGCCTGTGTCCAGCGCTTTATTAATTGCCATGGAAAGTGCGGCAGGCTCTTCAGGGTTAGGGGACTTGACTGTCGGGAAATTCCCGTCGACAATGTCCTGCTCCGGAACGGTGGTTATATTCCTGAATCCGAACCTCCTGAGGGCTTCCGGGACCAGCGTGCCTCCTGAGCCATGAATGGGTGTATAAACAATGCTCAGACCGGCATGCTCCTTTATCACCCCGGGATTGAGACTCATTTTTTGGACCTCGTCAAGGAAGAGGTTGTCGGTCTCCCTGCCGATGATCCTGATCAGGCCAGGATCGCCATGGAACCTGATCTCCGATACTGACTTTATCCTTCTTACTTCATCGATGATCGCTTCATCGTGAGGGGCAACCACCTGGCCGCCATCGTTCCAGTATGCCTTGTACCCGTTGTACTCGGGCGGATTATGTGATGCGGTTATTACGACTCCGCTCTGGCATTTGTAATGCCGGATCGCGAATGACAGCTCAGGTGTCGGCCGGAGGGCTTCGAACAGGTAAACGACGAAACCGTTTGCCGAGAAGATGTCTGCAGCCGTTTCGGCAAACCTCCTGCTGTTATTGCGGCAATCATGGGCAATTGCAACACTGATGCCTATATTCCCGCACTCCTTTATTATGTAGTTTGAGAGCCCCTGAGTTGCCATCCCCAGGGTATAGATATTCATCCTGTTGGTCCCGGCTCCCATGATCCCCCTTAGTCCGCCCGTTCCGAATTCCAGGTCCTGGTAAAAGGCATCGATCAGCTTCGGCTCATCATGGTCGAGCATTTCCCTCACTTCCCTGCGGGTTTCTTCATTGAATTCAGGTGCAAGCCACTTTTCGGCTCTGAGTCTAATGGTATCTACTGCTAACATAGGCTGATGGCTGTAAAATCGGGTTAATTTTATCCATAAAAATATTAAGGAAAGTTCTTTTCCATTACACAAAGGTCAATAATTATTACAGATTATTTCAACAAAAGTTTAAGGCATTCCATGAGGGCCTCTCTCCAGTGGGGTATTTCAATGCCGTAATTCTCCTTTATTTTGGATTTGTCGAAGACCGAATAGACCGGCCTCCTGGCAATTGACTGATAGTCCTTTGAAAGTATCGGTATCACCTTTGCCCCGGAGCCTGACGCTTTTATTATTTCAGTGGCAAAGTCATACCAGCTGCAAACCCCCTCATTCGAATAATGGTAAATGCCCGGGATATAGGCTGACTTGTTCCTTATCACCCTGGATACAATCTGGAGGATGGCTCCGGCTAGGTCTGCGGCATATGTGGGAGAACCAGCCTGGTCAAAAACCACTCTTATCGACTCCCTTTCGGCTCCCAGCCTTAACATGGTCTTGACGAAATTATTCCCGAATGAGGAATAGAGCCAGGATGTCCTTATTACCGTTGATCCCTGGCAGGCAAGGGCGGCCTTTTCGCCCTCAAGCTTCGATTGTCCGTAAGCGGAAAGGGGATTAGTGGCCATTTCTTCATTGTATGGTATATTCGACTGACCATCAAACACATAATCGGTGGAGATATGTATCAGCCTGCACTCGCTTCCGGAGATCGCAGCGGCAATGTTGCTCACTGACCTGCCGTTTATCAGGAGCGCCATGCCGGGTTCATTTTCAGCCTTATCGACCTGGGTGTAGGCGGCACAGTTTATGATCCAGTCAGGCGAGCAGCCTGCAATATATTCGCGGACTTTCTTTTCATCCGTTATATCGAGTGTACCGACATCAGTGAATATAAACTCATAACCGGAATAATTCCTCGAGAGGTTCCTTATCTCATTTCCCAACTGGCCTTCAGAGCCCGTTACCAGAATGACTGCCATTGTTTTACTGACTTTCAGAAATTATTATCGGCCTGCCTGAAAAGGGGATGCTTAAGGTCCTTGTCACTTACCACAGGGGCCTTGCCGCTCAGCTTCCAGTCTATGCCAAGGCCAGGATCGCTATAGAGAATGCCTCTTTCATGCACGGGATTATATACGTTATCGCACTTGTAATGAATTATTGCCAGCTCGCTGAGAACGGAAAAGCCATGGGCAAATCCCCTGGGAATGAACAGCTGGTGTTTTGATTCGGAATCGAGCACGGCCCCGAACCACTTCCCATAACTTGGGGAATCCTTCCGCAGATCAACCACCACATCCTGGATCTTCCCCAGGATCACCCTGATCAGCTTTGCCTGGTCAAATGGTTTCAACTGGTAGTGAAGACCTCTTATCACCCCTTCAACAGAACGGGATTCATTGTCCTGGACAGGGTTGAACGTTATCCCTGCCTTTTCAAAGAGCTCCTGCTTGTAACTTTCAAAAAAATACCCCCTGGAATCGGCAAATACCCTGGGCTTTACAATGAAGAGGCCATCAAAATCAGTTTTTATTAATTCCATTATTCCGTTAACCTTTGCTTTATGTACTACTTTACTATATTATTGTTTTAATATTTCAACATTTCAATATTTAAATATTTCAACATTTAAATATCAATCCATTACAACCCGTCAACCTGTCAACCAGTTAACCAGTTAACCAGTTAACCAGTTAACCAGTTAACCAGTTAACCCTCCAGCCCGCCGTCCGGATCCTCCATGGCAATTTTTATCAGGTACTTGCCATACTGGCTCTTCTTTACCGGTTCTGCCAGTTGCAGGAGCATTTCCCTGCTGATAAATCCACGCTTGAATGCGATCTCCTCTACGCACGAAGCCTTCAGCCCCTGCCTCTGCTCGAGGGTAGCAATAAAATTTGCCGCCTGGAGAAGGCTTTCATATGTGCCTGTGTCGAGCCATGCCATCCCCCGGCCCATGATCCTTACCTCGAGGGAACCCTCTTCCAGGTAGATCCTGTTGAGGTCGGTGATCTCGAGCTCACCTCTTGGCGACGGCTTGAGTGATTTGGCCTTTTCAACGACGGTGTTGTCGTAAAAATACAATCCTGTGACTGCATAGTTCGACCTTGGCTTTGAAGGTTTTTCCTCGATGGTCACAGCTTTCAGCTTGCTGTCGAATTCAACGACCCCGTATCTTTCCGGGTCATTGACATAGTATCCGAAGACACAGGCTCCCNTGCTGATTGACGCCGTTTTCAGGAGCACCTCACCGAACCCGTGACCATAGAAAATATTGTCGCCGAGGATCATGCATACGGGATCCTTCCCAATGAATTTTTCACCGAGAATAAATGCCTGTGCCAGGCCATCCGGCGAAGGCTGCTCGACATAGCTGAAACTGAGCCCAAGCGCCGTTCCATCCCCCAGCAGATTCCTGAACCCGGGAAGGTCGCGGGGAGTGGATATGACCAGTATTTCGCGTATCCCTGCAAGCATCAGGACAGAGAGGGGGTAATAGATCATCGGCTTGTCGTAGACCGGAAGCATCTGCTTTGATATAGCACTGGTAATCGGGTATAGCCGCGTACCAGAACCACCGGCGAGAATAATACCTTTCATTTTGGTCGTTTAAAATTTCAGTATTAATACGGCAGGTTTGGATAATTATTTTCTTCCAATCCCGAAATATCTGAACCCAAGCCTTCTTAACTCCTCAGGGTTATAGATGTTCCTTCCGTCAAAAATGACCTTGTTTTTTAACAGTCTGCCGATCATTGTAAAGTCGGGGAGATGGAATTCCGACCACTCGGTCATCAGTACCATCGCATCGGCCGAATCGATTGCATCATACGGGTCAGCGGCATAATAGATCCTGTCGCCGATAGCCTTTCTTGTTTCATCCATCGCGGCCGGATCGTACGCCCTCACCTTTGCGCCGGCGTTCAGCAGGCGGCCAATGAGATGCAGGGAGAGAGATTCCCTTATGTCGTCGGTCTTCGGCTTGAATGAAAGGCCCCATATCCCAAGAGTCCTGTCTTTCAGATCATTGTTAAAGAATTTATTGATCTTGCCGAAAATGATGTTCTTCTGGAAATCATTCGCCAGTTCCACTGCCTTTACAACCTTAAGGTCATAGCCGTTATCGTCGGCGGTCTTAATGATTGCCTTTACGTCCTTCGGGAAGCATGATCCTCCATAACCGCTGCCGGGATAGAGGAATTTGCTTCCGATCCTCGAATCGCTCCCTATCCCCTTTCTCACCTGGTTGATGTCGGCGCCAAGCACCTCGCAAAGGTTTGCCAGCTCATTGATGAAGCTGATCCTGGTAGCCAGCATGGCATTTGCAGCGTACTTGGTGAGCTCGGCAGACGCAATGTCCATGAAAAGGATCGGATGGTTGTTCAGAACGAATGGCATATAGAGATTCCTCATTTTTTCGCCTGCCTGCTCATTGTCGACCCCGATAATGATCCTTTCGGGCCTGAGGAAATCCTCAATCGCTGCTCCTTCCTTCAGGAATTCGGGATTTGATGCAACATCAAAAGGAATATTTGCATTGCGTTTCAGGAGTTCATCCTTTATGGCTTTTCTGACCTTTTCCGCAGTACCCACCGGAACAGTGCTCTTGGTAGTGACAACAATGTAGTCTTCAAGATGCCTGCCAATTTCAGATGCAACATCGATTACATGCGAAAGATCGGCGCTTCCGTCTTCCCCGGAGGGAGTCCCGACTGCGATGAATATTATCTCGGCGCCCTGCAATGCCTCCCTGATGCTGCCCGTAAAGTGAAGCCGTCCCTTTTCCATATTCCTTTTCAGCATCAGGTCGAGGCCTGGTTCAAATATCGGAACCCTGCCCTCCTTAAGCGAGCTGACCTTACCGGGGTCGTTGTCGACACAAACAACATTTACACCACTTTCAGCAAAACAGGTTCCCGTTACGAGTCCCACATATCCTGTACCGACAACAGCAATCTTCATAAGCTAAACACCTTTATTTCGGGTTATTATTGTTTATGCAAATATAGCACAACAGGCGGATTAATAAAATATTACGCTTATGCCCTGTTTATCAGGCCAGTAACCCGGCTGCGGATACTTTAACATTGTTGCCTGAACCATATTGCTTCCAGATATGTTAGAAATTCTTAAATGGCCTGCATAAATTGGGGCTTTTCAATAAAAAGTGATATATTTGCAACCACTTTTAAGCAAAATAATGTCTAACTTATTAATTATTAGTACTTTTAATTACGATTATGACTGAACAGAAAAAGAAACCCGCAAAGAAAGAAAAGATTGAGGAGAATGATGAAGCTTTACAGTCTGTCAAGAATGTTAATGCTGAAGAGAAATCCGAAACTGAGATCCCCGATGAAAATCCTGTGGCAAGTGAAGCTGAGGAAACTGTAACCGCAGAAGTTGCTTCTGATGAAGGTCATTCGGAAGAAGCGGTAGCAGCCGTCGTCAGTACAGCCGACGAAGCGGTTGAAGTTCAACCTGTCGCTGAAACAGCAGCCGCAGAAAAACCTGAAAAGAGAGTGGATGAAAGCAAACCCGGGACCAGGCCAACAAGATCAACTGACGAATTTGACTGGGATTCATTTGAAAGCGATGAGCTCCATACTTCCCCGAAGCACAAGGAGTACGAAGCCATGTACGACAAAACCCTTTCGACAGTTGCTGTTGATGAGGTGGTTACCGGAACAGTTATCCAGATGACCCCCCGTGAGGTTGTGATCAATATAGGTTACAAATCGGAGGGTGTGGTGAGCCTTAACGAGTTCCGCTATAACCCCGGCCTGAAGGTAGGGGATACCGTTGAAGTGTACGTCGAGAGCCAGGAAGACAAGAAAGGTCAGCTTCTTCTTTCACACAAGAAAGCAAGAGCTATCAATTCCTGGGACAGGGTGAATGCTTCCCTCGAAAAGGATGAAATCATTACCGGTTACATCAAGTGCAGGACAAAGGGTGGAATGATCGTTGACGTATTCGGGATCGAAGCCTTCCTTCCCGGATCACAGATCGATGTCAAGCCGATCCGCGACTATGATGTATTTGTAGGGAAAACTATGGAGTTCAAGGTTGTGAAGATCAACCAGGAATTCAAGAACGTCGTCGTATCGCACAAGGCACTCATCGAGGCTGAGCTTGAACAGCAGAAGAAAGAGATCATCGCCAAGCTTGAAAAAGGACAGGTCCTCGAAGGGACCGTTAAGAATATCACATCGTACGGCGTATTTATCGACCTCGGCGGTGTTGACGGACTTATACATATTACAGATCTGTCGTGGGGCCGCGTCAATCACCCCGAAGAGATCGTCCAGCTCGACCAGAAGCTCAATGTTGTTATCCTTGACTTCGATGATGACAAGAAGCGCATCGCCCTTGGCCTGAAACAGCTTACCCCGCATCCATGGGATTCGGTTGATCCCAATCTCAAGGTCGGTGACAAAGTAAAAGGCAAAGTAGTTGTGATGGCTGACTATGGTGCATTTGTTGAAATCGCACCGGGTGTCGAAGGACTTATACATGTTTCCGAAATGTCATGGTCGCAGCACCTCAGAAGCGCACAGGAATTCCTGAAGGTTGGGGATGAGGTTGAGGCCGTGATCCTTACACTCGACAGGAACGAGAGGAAAATGTCGCTGGGGATCAAGCAGCTTAAGCCCGATCCGTGGCAGAATATTGAGGAAAAATACACTGTCGGATCGAGGCACATGGCAAAGGTCAGGAACTTCACCAACTTCGGCGTTTTCGTTGAGATCGAAGAGGGCGTCGACGGACTAATCCATATTTCAGACCTTTCATGGACCAAGAAGATCAAGCATCCTGCTGAATTCACATCTATCGATTCTGAAATTGAAGTGATGGTTCTTGAGATCGACAAAGAGAACAGAAGGCTGAGCCTTGGTCATAAGCAGCTTGAAGAGAATCCCTGGGATGTATTTGAGAGCCTGTTCACATTTGACTCCGTTCACGAAGGTACAGTGATCGAGCTCTTCGACAAGGGAGCCGTTGTGGCTCTTCCTTATGGTGTCGAGGGATTTGTGACTCCCAAGCATCTTGTCAAGGAAGACGGAACACTCGCCAAAGTCGACGAGAAGCTCCTTTTCAAGGTTATTGAGTTCAACAAATCAGCCAAGAAGATCATCCTTTCCCATAGCAGGATATACGAAGATGAAAAGAAGGCTACTGAGAACGTGACCAGGAAAAGTGATTCGGAAGCTCCTAAGAAATCCTCTAAAAAAGTGAAGCCGAATGTGGAGAAAACCACTCTTGGTGACATTACACAGCTTGCTGCACTGAAAGAAGAAATGGAAGAAAAAGAAAATAAAGCTTCCAAAAAATAGAAAAATAGTTTAAATTGGGCTATTAAAACTATTGCTATGGATTTCAATATAATGAGTCGGAATAATAGTACAGTAATCCAACTTCAGACTGAAAAGCTCGACACCCATATCGCTCCTGCCTTAAAATCTGAACTGGTACTTGTTTCAGGGAAGGGTGAGAAGAACATTATCCTTGACCTGGAAAAATGCCAATATTGCGATTCTTCCGGCCTTAGCGCAATTCTTGTCGCAAACAGGCTCTGCAAAAATGCCGGGGGTACTTTCGTCCTGTGCGGACTGAGTGAAGCGGTTGAAAGACTCATCACAATTTCCCAGCTCGACACTGTTCTGACCATTACAACATCAGTTATTGAAGCTGAAAAAATGATATCCTGAACAGAGAGAACGCAAAGTAAAAATGAAACTGACCATTCTTGGGAGCAGTTCCGCTTTGCCGACATCCGAAAGATTTCCATCCGCTCATGTGCTCAATGCGCATGAGCGGTTGTTTTTAATCGACTGCGGAGAAGGCACGCAGATGCAGCTCCGCAAAGCTCGCCTACGGATCGGTAAGATCAGCCATATATTCATAACCCATCTTCACGGCGACCACGTTTTCGGCCTCTACGGCCTGATCTCCACCTTCAGCCTGATGGGCAGGGAACACACTCTTTATGTTTATGCCCCGGAAAGATTCAGGGAGATGCTTACCTCACACCTGAAGGATTTTGATATCAACGTTAAATTTCCTATCGACTTTATCCCATTAACGGGGAACGATCCCATCAGGATTTATGATGATAAGTACTTGACGGTTACTTCATTCCCGCTCAAGCACAGGGTCGATGCCTATGGATTCCTCTTCCGGGAGAAGCCGGCAGACAGGAATATAATCAGGGAGGCGATCGATAAGTACCATATACCGACGGTAAGGATCCCTGCAATAAAAAAGGGTGAGGATTTCGTATCAGAGGACGGAACAGTTATAAAGAATGAAGAGATCACAAGGCCCCCGGCTGAGCCTTTGTCATACGCCTACTGCAGTGATACAAGCTACTTCAGGCGGCTTGCCGGGTTTGTCAGGGGTGTGTCGCTACTCTACCATGAAGCGACATTTGACAAAAGCCAGTCGGAATTGGCCAGGGTCACCGGCCATTCCACATCAGTCGATGCAGCACGGACGGCAAAGGAGGCACAAGCCAAAGCCCTGATCATCGGCCATTTCTCAGCCCGGTACAAGGACATTTCCTTCCTTGTGGCGGAGGCTTCCGAGATCTTCCCAAGGACTATCGCGGCAGTCGACGGTGAAACATACGACATTGCCGAAATATCGAAATCGTAATTAAAGATCAACTATCTTTGCACCTTTATTATATTGCCGTTCCAAACGAGCGAGTATTAATTTAATTTCTCCGGAGGTGCAGGAAAAGATATTGATCCTTGATTTCGGATCGCAATATACACAGCTGATAGCCAGGCGTATCCGTGAACTTAACGTTTACTGCGAGATCTATCCGTTCAATCATTTTCCTGAACCCGATCCTTCGGTTAAAGGAGTGATCCTTTCAGGCAGCCCGTATTCGGTCCGCGACTCGAATGCCCCGTCTCCCGACCTGGTATCCATAAAAGGCAGGATCCCTCTCCTCGGAGTCTGTTACGGGGCCCAGTTGCTTGTCCATTCAGGCGGAGGGAACGTTATGCCGTCGGCTGCAAGGGAGTATGGAAGGGCAAATCTTTTTTACATAAATAATGAGGACCTGCTGTTCACGGATGTTACACCGGGGACCCAGGTATGGATGTCGCATGGCGACACCATTACCGGAATGCCTGAAGGATTTGAGATTACCGGATCGACAAATGATGTGAAAGCCGGTGCCTTCAAAATCAATGGGGAATCAACCTGGGGGATACAGTTTCATCCCGAGGTTTACCATACCACTGAAGGGACGACCATACTGAAAAACTTCGTTGCAAAGATTTGCGGATGCAGTATGAACTGGACTCCGGCATCTTTTGTCACATCGACGGTAGCCGAGCTCAGGAACAAACTGGGGAATGACAAGGTGATCCTCGGCCTGTCAGGAGGTGTCGACTCCTCTGTGGCAGCCTTCCTCCTGCATCGTGCGATCGGTAAAAACCTCACATGCATTTTCATCGATAACGGGCTTCTGAGGAAGAATGAATTTGAGACGGTTGTCGACTCCTACAAGGGACTGGGACTAAATGTCGTAGCTGTGAGGGCAGGTGACAGGTTCCTCGATGAGCTCGAAGGAGTCAGCGATCCGGAGAAGAAACGGAAGATAATCGGAAGGGTATTCATCGAGGTGTTCGATGAGGAGGCACATAAGGTCAGGGACGTAAAATGGCTTGCACAGGGGACGATCTATCCCGATGTGATCGAGTCTGTTTCAGTGAACGGCCCTTCAGCCACTATAAAGTCGCACCATAATGTCGGCGGGCTGCCGGAGAAAATGCACCTTAAAGTGATCGAACCATTGAGGCTCCTTTTCAAGGATGAGGTAAGAAGGGCTGGTGAAGCTCTCGGCCTTCCCGGGTACATCCTTAAAAGGCATCCTTTTCCCGGGCCAGGACTGGCTATCAGGCTGCTTGGCAGTATCACCAGGGAAAAGCTTGAAATGCTGAAGGAAGCCGATAATATCTTTATCGAGGGCCTCAGGAAAAACGGCCTGTATGATTCAGTATGGCAGGCCGGTGTGATCCTGCTGCCCGTTCAGTCGGTTGGCGTAATGGGTGATGAAAGGACTTACGAGTATGCAGTGGTCTTGAGAGCCGTGGTCTCGACAGACGGCATGACAGCCGACTGGGCGAAGCTGCCTTATGATTTTCTTGGGTCCGTATCGAATGATATCATTAATAAGGTAAAGGGGATCAACCGTGTAGTCTTTGACGTAAGCTCCAAGCCACCTTCGACGATCGAGTGGGAGTAGAGAGGGTATATTGGTCTGCCTGATTGCACGACCCTAAAGTAATTAAATGCGAGATTTGGAGTTATATATAGTGAGGTAGGATGTTGGAAATAATTTTAAAAAGTCATAAAGTGAAAAGATCATTTGTGAGGTTAGGGGCAGCGGCTCTGGTAATATTATTGTTTTCCGCTGTCAGGGGATATTCGCAGGATATAAATGACGAAACTTATAAGCTAGGAAGGACTCTGGGGCTTATCGATGCTCTATATGTCGACAGCGCTGACATAAACAAGCTGACTGAAAAAGCCATTATTGAGATACTCAAGAACCTCGATCCTCATTCAGTGTATATTTCCGCAAAGGATGTCAAGGAAATGAACGAGCCGCTGAACGGCAATTTTGAAGGGATCGGGATCCAGTTCAACCTTCTGAGGGATACCATTATCATCATCGACCCGATACCCGGCGGTCCATCTGAAAAAGTCGGACTCCGTGCAGGGGACAGGATCGTGACCATCGACGGTCAGAAAGTGGCCGGCATCGGCATATCGACCACCGGGGTCAGAAGCAGGTTGATGGGAATGAAAGGGACTAAGGTGAATATCAATGTTATCAGGAAAGGAGAGAAGGAACCGCTCGATTTCACGATCGTCAGGGACAAGATCCCCATCAACAGCCTTGATGCCTCGTATATGCTAAACAGTGAGACAGGTTATGTGAAGCTCAATAAGTTTGCGGCAACCACGGTAAAGGAATTTAGCGATGCTGTAGCAGAGCTCCAGAAAAAGGGAATGAAGAACATCATTATTGACCTCAGGGGCAATGGGGGTGGTTTCATGGCAGCCGCTACCGACCTGGCCGACAAGTTCTTCGCGGACAAAAGGCTGCTGGTCTACATGAGCGGGAGAAAAACGCCCAGGCAGGATTTCTTTTCGAAAGGCAACGGGGGCCTCTCCTCTGCACGAATCGCGGTGCTGACTGATGAGGGCTCGGCATCCGCCAGCGAGATCTTTACCGGGGCAATCCAGGACTGGGACAGGGGAGTGGTTGTCGGCAGGAGGACATTTGGAAAGGGCCTTGTCCAGAATGGGTTCAACCTTACCGACGGCTCCATGATACGTCTTACGATAGCCAGGTATTATACCCCAACGGGACGGCTTATCCAGAGCCCCTATGATGAGGGTTACGATAAATACATTGAGAATTTCTACAAAAGATACACCGACGGAGAGCTTATGAGAGCCGACAGTATCCATTTGCCCGATTCTCTGAAGTTTAAAACCCTTTACAATCACAGGGTTGTATACGGAGGGGGAGGGATCATGCCTGATGTTTTTGTACCGGCCGATACTTCTTATTATTCCGAATATTACAAAAGTGCAATAAGGAAAGGGCTGCTGAATTCATTTGCCCTCGATTATTCAGACAGGAACAGGCGCAGGATCGGTTCCGACTTCAGGACCTTCGATGATTTTGACAGGAATTTCGCTTTTTCGGATGAAGAGATAGCGTCATTTATCAGGAAAGCCGAAGATTCGGGCCTTAAGTACAATGAAGAGCAGTTCGGCAGGTCGAAGAAAGAGATCCTCATGGTCATCAAGGGGCTTGTCGCGTCAAATATCTGGCAATCAGCCGAATATTTTAGGATTATTAACCAGGATGATGAGACGCTCAGTACTGCTCTGAAAGTTATTTCAGATAAAAATAATTACCGTTCGATTCTGGGATACAGGTAATACTTGTGAGATTTCTGGCAAAAACACTTTATGGGCTCGAGGGCGTACTTTCGAAGGAGCTCGGGGAGCTGGGTGCAGCAGACATAAAGCCTTTGAACAGGGCAGTCAGCTTCACCGGCAGCCTTGAAACGCTGTACAGGGCTAACTACTGCCTTAGAACAGCCATGTCGGTCCTGAAACCCGTTGCCGTCTTTAACATCGGGTCGCCGGATGATCTTTACAAATCCGCCTCCGCCATTCCGTGGGGGGATTTTCTCGATCCCGATCAGACTTTTTCCATTGTACCGGTCGTGCATTCTCCCATGTTCAGTCATACCGGGTATCCGGGCCTTGTTGTGAAAGATGCGGTTGCCGACTGGTTCAGGAACAGAAAGGGGAGAAGACCCTCTGTAAACGTCGGGGAGCCGGACATCGTTATAAACCTTCACATAAGCAACCGGCTGGTGACAGTCTCTCTCGATTCGTCCGTCGTGCCTCTATATAAGCGCGGATACAGGAAGGAGCAGGGCGAAGCGCCGTTGAATGAAATTCTTGCGGCAGGACTGGTACTCCTTTCAGGCTGGGACCGGAAATCGCCCCTGACTGATCCAATGTGCGGATCAGGAACTATTCCCGTTGAGGCAGCGTTGATAGCTTCAGAGACTCCACCAGGCAGCTTCAGGAACTTTTTCGGCTTCCTTAAGTGGAAAGACTTTGACGAAAAGCTGTTCGAAAGGGTGAAAGATGAGTGCGGCAGGAAGATACTGAAACCCGGCCTCAGGATACAGGCCAGCGATATTTCCGCCGATGCGGTTATACAGACCAGGGCAAATGCAGAATCAGCTTCTGTTGGTGACCTTATTGAGACCAGGCAATGCAGCTTCGCGGAGATCCGTCCGGAAGCGCCGCGCGGCTGGCTCATTATGAATCCTCCTTATGGTCAAAGGCTGAAACCTTCAGATCCTGATTCGCTTTACACCATGATCGGAACCGTCCTGAAGCACAATTTCCCGGGTTTTACGGCACTTGTGATCTCTTCCGACAAAGAACTCATTAAGCAGATCGGACTGAAGCCCTCAGAAAAGAGGACACTCTTCAACGGTTCTCTCGAGTGTACGCTTCTCAGGTATGAACTCTACGAAGGAACGAGAAAGAAAAGCGCGGAAAAGCCGGCCTGGGACCAGTGATGTGTGACACGTAAAAAGCCCGGACGTTGTTGATAACGTGGTTGGAATAATTGGAAGCGAGGAAATTAAATGGATTGTTTTTTTATATATTTGTTACCGATAATTGTGACCTGAGTAAAGTGAGGCTGTGATGGGCTTTGATATTGATAATTATTTCGCCGAAAAGAGTGACGGGAATGCTCTCCTTTTTTATAAGGGTGACATAAACCCGGATCTCATCAATCATGTCCTTGACACTGTTGAAGAAAAGCTCATCAAGGTGAATGAGAACTCAAAGCTGAGGAAGAAGGTGTACAATGTGCTTGTGGAAAGTCTGCAGAACCTTTACCATCATGTGGAACGTGTTCCGGAAGAGTTTGAGGATCAGTCATCTGAAAAATTCGGTATACTTTCGGTAAATAAAGTCACTGACGGATATAAGATTATGACCGGTAATTTCGTTAGAAATGACCTGGCATTGAGTCTCAGGGAGAGATTGCAGAAAATAAACCAGTCGAGCCATGAGGAGATTACGGAGCTTTACAAGTATATACTGAATCATCAGAGGATCTCTTCAAAAGGAGGCGGGGGACTGGGACTTGTGGATATAGCCAGGAAGACAGGGAATAAGCTGGATTACTCGTTCAAGGACTACAATGAGGAATTCTGCTTTTTCTTCCTGAACATACTTGTGGGTGAAAAAACTGATTCAAACTAAATAGAATAGACATGGAACCGATCATCATTGAAGGAACACCAAAGACACCAACTGTGAGATTTGACACAAAAGAAGGAGTATTTGAGATCAAGGGACGTTCTATTCCTGAAAACTCGGTCGAATTCTATAAACCACTTGTTGACTGGCTCAATAAATACAAGCAGGAGCCGCTGCCCAAAACGGTTGTAAGTATCAGGCTGGAGTATTTCAATACAAGCTCTTCAAAATGCATCCTCGATGTTTTCAAACAGCTTGAAGCCATCCACAAGGCAAAGAATGAAGTGGAGGTAAATTGGTATTACGAGGAGGATGACGAGGATATGCTCGAAGCCGGTGAAGATTATGAATCCATCATCCGGGTCCCGTTCAAGATGATCGAGATCGTGGAATAGTATCGGCTCAGATGAGTTCCCTATCGGAACCTCTGATCGTTTTTCTGCCAAGTATCTTTTCCCCCGAGGTCAGCAGTTTTCTCAGCAGCCTGAAATAAAGCGCAACATAGAACAGAAAAGTCATCAGCCAGATGACTGCAACATTCACTTTCCATGTATCTACGGGAAATCCAAACACGCACTTGGCAGGTGAATAGAAATGAGCCTTTACAAAACCATACTCCGGATCCATATATATTGGGTCGAACTTCTGGACCAGTTCTCCATTAAAATCAATAGTTTTCTGTGTTTCATTCTTGAAGATGACCGATTCCTCGAGCGAGGTGTTGCAGTAATTGTTCTTCAACAGCCTGAAGGCTTCCTTATCAGCCAGCTCCATGCGGGTCATAAGGCTGTCTTTCATGCTGTTGGCTTCAGTGTATTTCCCTACATAGAATTTCCTTATACCCTCGATATAGTTCAGGGCCGACGAGACTGCCTCAGGCGTCACCCTGTCAGGCTTCAGGTACTCAACGAGGTCAAATCGGAATGAGGGCATCAGCTCAGACTGCTTCTTAATCTCGTTGTAGACGAGTTGAAGCTCGCTGTTGAAATCCTCACTGCGTTCACCGCGCGAGAGCGCACCTGATATCCTGTCAAGGTTCCCTTTTAGCTTTGAGTGCCAGTAGTCTTTTTTGAACCTGGCTGCGCTCATCGCCTTATCGAACATGTAGAAATTACGTGCGTACTTATTATCCACGAACTGCTTTACAGCGAGAGCTTCGTAGCCCCATCTCGCAGTGATTATCTCGCCGTAGAAAGGGATTGACACCGGTGAGGATATGTTTGGATTCAACTTCTCAAATTTCACCAGGACACCGCTCAGGATTATCTGGGGTATCACCAGGAAAGGTATAAGTATATAAATCGTTACCACATTCTTGAAGCTGTCGGAGATGACCAGCCCCAGGAGATTGGCATTTGCCCAGCAGGTAAAAAGGACCAGCCAGTAAACAAATGTCATCCCCCTGATTCCCGTTATGGAATTTCCTATCAGCACGAAGGTCAGGGCCTGGATAGCTGAAATTGTGAACTGGACGAAGACTTTCGACATGAGGAAGCTGTTCCAGCTGAGATTCAGGAATGCCTCCCTCTTCAGAATTTTCCTGTCCTTTATTATCTCTTCGGCGCTTCCTGTAAGTCCCATGAATATTGCGACCACCACCGACATGAATATGTAAACCGGCAGGTTACTGTTGTCAATCAGGTAGTACCGGGGATTTTTGGCGCTTTCGTCGAAATATCTTACAAGGAATGATAGAAACAGCGCAAGCAATGGCGCCTCAAAAAGGGTGATCACAAGATACTGAAAGTCTTCAATCTTTGTAAGTATGTCGCGCTGTGCAAAGATCATGAATTGTTTCAGTTTGCCTGGTGCTTTGAACGAAATGCCAGGGAGCTGTACCCCCTTGTCGTAATTCTCTTCTTTCCTGTCGGCTTCATAAATATTCCGCCACTCAGATGGCGGCATCCTTCTGGTCTCGGTTGGAACCCCGCTTTCAGTGAAGACCCTGGTCTCCACGATGTCGAAGATCTGTTCGGGGTTAACGTTACCGCAGGCGTAACATTCACTTTCGTTGCAATTAGCCTGTCCTATCTTTCTTTTGAAGTACTCGATCGAATCGACGGGATTGCCGTTATAGATCATGAAGCCCCCCGTATCGAGTATGATAAGCTTGTCGAACATCTTGAAAATATCCGACGAGGGCTGATGGATGACTATGAAGAGGAGCTTCCCCTTGCGCGACAGTTCCTTGAGCAGGTCAAGTATGTTTGCAGAGTCGCGGGAGGAAAGTCCCGATGTGGGTTCATCAAGGAAAAGGATGGCCGGCTCCCTTATCAGTTCCAGGGAAATGTTCAGCCTCTTGCGCTGCCCTCCGCTTATCTTCTTGTTAAGGGCCGATCCCACTTTCATGTTCCTGATCTCAAGCAGGCCGAGGTTCCTGAGGACACTCTCAACCCTCTGCACAATTTCGGCATCATCGAGGTTGTCGAAACACAGCCTGGCGTTGAAGTAGAGATTCTCAAAAACTGTCAGATCCTCGATGAGAAGGTCATCCTGCGAAACATATCCTATCAGGCCCTTGATCTTCTCCCTCTCCTTATGGATGCTTATCCCGTTGATGAGCACCTCTCCGTCGGAGGGGGGATTTATCCCGTTAAGCACACTGAGGAGGGTCGATTTGCCTGCGCCGCTGGCTCCCATTATGCCGATCATTCTCCCCGACTCACCGCTGAAGCTCATATGGTGGATACCCACCTCACCTGTCCTGAACCGGTATTCAAGGTTGTTCACTTCATACACTACCCTTGAGGAGCTGAATTCCTCCTTGAGGAACTGCATCGTTATGTCCCAGTAATAGATGGGGGAGATATTGTAACCTTTTATTGAAGAGCCCTGGCTGATTGGATATACCTTATCTTCATGCAGAAGCTGGCCGTTCATCGAGAGCTCTCCGCACCGGGTGAATCTCATGAAGTACATATTTACTGACGCTGCATACAGGACCCAGATCTGTCCCCTGAGCATCTCCTTCCGGACATGTTTTCCCGAGAATCCTTCAGGAGGGTTGTTGCCGTCGATGATCAGGATACCGGCAGTCTCCGGGATGATATTGAAGGGATTGAGGACAAAGGCTGAGATATTCGAGTATTCATCCTGTGATATGCTAAGGCCATCGGCAAGGGTGGCTATGAATCCCAGCTCGAGGGCGGTTACCCTGGCTCCTCCCGATTTGCAGAATTCAAGTGCCTGAATAACTACCACCATCCTTTGCTGCTGGTCGAGCTGGTGTTCCTTATTAATCTCCTCGCACAGCTTGGTGATCCTTATTGCAATGGCTCCTTCGCGCCTTTCGGGAGTGCTTTTTTCAAGCTTTTTCCTTGCTTCCTCGTATGCTTTATTGTAGATCGAAAGGTATTTCTTGACCAGGTCCCTGGTGAGCAGGTGTTCCAGAAAGGTGGAAACCATTCCGCGCCGTTTTGCATCGTCATCCAGCGGATTGGCGATAAGAGCAAAAAGCTGCATCAGGGTTTCAAGGATCTTTTCACTCATGACTTATGAGTGCTTAGGGTGAACAAATCCTTGCCTAAAGGGATCATATCTTGGCAATCTGGTATCAACCGGTGTTGCAGTTAGATAGTTATCAGGTTTAAAATAACGGTAGATTGGTGCAATTATTTGCCTGAAATCGCACTAAATGAGCTTTCTTTTGAAGATAAATCAGGCTTTGTCTTTTTTCTTTCTTTTCTTTTCGACTGAAAACCCGAATTTCCCGATCAGTTTACCGGTTTCATAGTATTTCCCGTGTGAATAACAGACAGGATTCGCTTCATAGAGCCTTAATGCTCCTGTTCTTTCATCGATAAGTGCTTCATCGGCGTTAATTGCTGCCACCTCTGAAATGAACATATGGTGAGACCCGAGTTCCCTGATCTCTCTGACGATACACTCGATATTCACCGGTGATTCCATTATGAGCGGGGCATTTACCTTTGATGCCTTGCCAGGGGTCAGGTTCATTTCGGCAAACTTGTCATGATCGGCACCTGATTTTACTCCGCACCAGTCGGCTGCAAATGCAAGGGCCCTGGTTGTGAGGTTTATCACGAACTCGCCGTTTTTCCTTATGATAGTGTAGGAATGACGTGAGGGGCGAACGGAGACGTAGCACATTGCCGGATCGGTGCATATAGTTCCGGTCCAGGATATCGTGATGATGTTATATTCGGCGGGGTCCGCACCGCAGCTTACCATAACTGCCGGCAGCGGGTATATCATCGTCCCCGGTTTCCAAAGAGTTTTGCCCATATGAATGCTGTTAGAGATTCAAAGATAATATCGATCAGATGATTTACTCCTTTGATCGCAGGATTAGTTTACACGATTTGCTGGTCTGCTAGTATGCTGGTCTGCTTTGCCTGCCCTGCATTCTGGCTCCTTCGCTATCCCGACATACCATGTCGGGACTTAACGCTCGGCGCGGTCTGCTAGACTGCTAGACTGCTAGTCTGCTTGTCTTCTGGTCTTCTGGTCTTCCGAGACAAGAAGACAATTCACTTTTGGTTTTTCATAAATTCCTGAATCATTGGTGCCTGCATTATGTATAGGGGCAAATGCCCCTAGGGATAAATGCCCCTAGGGATAAATGCCCCTAGGGATAAATGCCCCTAGGGATAAATGCCCCTAGGGATAAATGCCCCTAGGGATA
>JGI20215J15232_1000127_pt1 | contig 19780 bp, 14 predicted proteins | sample WetSurMetagenome_2_FD_15232 | JGI IMG/M metagenome (IMG submission 15232) | reverse complement strand
TGTTCTATATCCTCAATGCCCTCGGATACGTCTGTGGCGGGCCTCTCCCCTGCCAGGTCCTTATCTCCAGGTGGTTCGAAAGGAACAGGGGAAAGGCGATGGGTATTGCATATCTTGGTATAGGTACCGGGGGAGCGGTGGTTCCTCTTGTCGCATCAGGGCTGGAAAAAAAGTTAGGATGGCATGGTTCCCTGGCACTCCTAGGGCTGCTGATAGTCGTGATCGCCCTGCCTATGGTCCTTTTTATTAAGGGCTCCCGCACAGGGACTGATCACCCTGCAGAACAGGCGCCTGAGGTACCGATAAAAAAGATCCTGACGAACAGGAATTTCTACCTTCTCGGCCTGGGAAGCATGTGTGCAATCGGCGTGGTGGGAGGCATAAACCAGCACCTGAAGCTTTACCTCCGTGACCTGAGCTATTCGCAATCACAGGCTGCCCATATAATCTCCCTGGTCCTTTTCTGCAGCCTTGCCGGAAGGCTGCTGATGGGATGGCTGGCTGACATCATGAGGCGTAAGTACGTGATGATCATGATCTACCTTATCGTTGCCTCCACGATCCCGCTGCTGCTGCTGCCCGATTTCCCCTGCCGGATCTATCTTTTTGCAGTTATTTTCGGGATCGGCCTGGGCGGCGATTACATGATAATTCCCCTTCTTGCGGGGGATCTTTTCGGAGTGAGGGCGCTTGGAAGGGTAATGGGGATAATCCTTGTGGCCGACGGAGTGGCGGAATCGACTTTCCCCATGCTGGTCGGCGCTCTTTACAACGAACAGGCCAAAAGCTACTTTAACGGGTTCATCGTGCTGATCTGCGTCGCCCTCGCAGGAGCGGTAATAGTTTCATTCCTTCCGAAGACAAAGACCGCCGGAGGTCAGTGACCACCCCTGTGATCACCTAGCGGACTGAAGAGATCGGATCTGCGGTCCTTCCGCCATACTCCTCTCCACGTGCCGCGCCCTGCATTTCCGATCCAGCTCCACGGGGGATTGAAACCAAGGTCGATGTCGGCGGTCAGCAGAGTTCCCTGCGTCCCGGTTTCCTTCATGACCTCTCCGGCAGGATCAACGATCAGGCTGTGGCCGTCGTAAATCGATGTAACAAAATAGATCCCGTTGTCCATTGCCCGGCTGCGCGCTGTCACCTTCCATGAATCAGCCGTGCGCACATCGCCCCAGATAGGGCACAGAATAAGCTCTGCCCCTTTCAGGGCAAGGATCCTTGCAATTTCCGGCGAAATAATATCCCAGCAGATGAGGATCCCGATCGTACCGAAATCGGTCGTGAAAACCGGAAGGGAGTTTCCGGGCACTGCACCCGCCTCTGCCTCGGAATCAGGGAGCTGTACCTTTTTATATATGCCCTGTATTTTACCCTGCCTGTCATAAAGCGCCGCGATATTATACAGGGTATCTCCCCTCCAGTCATAAAGTCCCGAAACGATGTACATCCCGTACTGCCTGGCTTTGGCTGCCATCATTGCGGAAGCACTGCCCCCGAGTGTATTCGCCTCCACCTTCGTCATTCCCGTTCCCGTGTTGCAGGTTGGCCATCCTTCGGGCAGGCAGACGATATCACATCCCGCCCTGCCGGCCTGGTCGAGCAACCGTGCCATCGCCGATACATTATCCGCAACCGCCGGTCCCTCGGGCCGGTAATGAATCGACCCGACCTTTATTTTCCTCGCTGCCGCTTCCGCGCATTCAGTAAGCGAAATATCGTCCCACCTGATGCTCCCCATGCTCCACCTGAATTCGAGGGCGATCTCGGCAGAGGTCGATCCCTCCGGGGCTTTTACCATGCCTGATGCAAGCAGCCATCCGCCATCATCCCCCTCAAGGCCGGAGATGTAGTCATAGCCTGTCGGCCCACTGTTGCTGAACCATTTGATCCTGAAGAGAACGCTCTTGTCGATCGATCCGACATTTTCGGCAAGGAACCTGGCGCTGGCCCGGTATGTCTTGCCGCCGGTTATATTCACCTTTTGCACCGCCACACCGTGGCAGGCCGGGTTATTGCTTTCCATTTTAAGGGAGCATGAACCGCTGAAATGGACCTTCATGTCAGGCATGGTCTTCGGTTCCATCGACTTTACGGGGCCACCGGTATGCCATACCCCGGATCCGGGTACAAAATTCTCGAAGCCGGGATCCTTCAGAAGGTTGGTTTGCCCTGTATCCTGTGCGTATGATTTGCTCATTCCGGAATAGAGCAAGAGGATTATCAATGGCATGTATCTTTTCATATTGAGACCAGTTTCAATCATCTCCAAAGTTATTGATTATGTCTGAACCGGCAGGGGTCGACCGGGGATACCTTAATTATATCAGATATATGTATGAGCCCCATTTCGGGAATCTCACTTTTTGATTATATTTGCCCGATCCGGGACGTTAGCTCAGTAGGTTTAGAGCGCTAGTGTCACATATTAGAGGTCACTGGTTCGATTCCAGTACGTCCCACCCTGCAGTCTGGCTCCTTTGCTAAAATCCCGCACCGCGGGATTTTTTTACGCTCGGCCCGGTTCGATTCCAGTACGTCCCACTTCGTCCTCCACAGCATTGGCAATGGAGGATTTTTTATATAAATTTTTTTTACCGCAAAGTGCGTGAAGTCCCGATAGCTATCGGGATGCAAAAAACGCAAAGCACCTAAATCGCCCTGTTCGGGACTTTAATTCACCCCTTTTACTGGGTAGATAGGAATCATTTGCGAGCTTTCCGTGAAGCCTTTGCGGTCTTAGCGGTTAATGATTTTTTTCACACCTTCTTGAGCACCTTATAGAGCTCCTGTATCTGGTTATTCAGATCGTTGAGCAGCTTATGGTTCTGGTCGGCAAAACGAGCTGTCACGTACTGGGCATAAATCTCCATATGCTCCTCGACATTATTCACCCCGGTATCCCTGATGAAGTCATCCCTGAATTCATTGAACCTGTTGCGTAATCCTAGAAGTGCCATAATGATATCAAATTGATTTAGTATTCACAATGCCTGATCCTTCATAAAGTTTGATACAGGCCGGGGATAAATTTAATAAAATAACAGGCGTTGATGGCTTTCATTTCGATATTCTCCTTACCCGGTCAAAACCCTTTAGCCTATTTGCGGTTCGTAAGCACTTCAGCCAAAGATTATTTATATTGAAGGATCTGACCGGAGGCGACCAGTTCCCTTCTGATCCTGTCATATGGAAGAGAATGTATGCCTGAACCTGTTTTTATTGCGAGGGACGCGACGATCCCTGCACTTTGCCCGAGGATCATGAAGACAGGCTCCATCCTTATTGACCCGAATGCAATATGCGAGCATGAGACGCAAACAGGCACCAGCAGGTTGCTGCATTCGTCCTTCACCGGCATGATCGACCCGAGATCAATCTGGTAGGGTTTCGGGATCTCGACCCCGATATCGCCCTCATTCTGGACATAACCTTCACCCGTAACGTATCTCTCGACATTATGTGAATCCATGGTATAGGATCCCATCCCGGCAGGCCTGGGAACAGATCTCCTGCCCATTATATCATTTTCGGTCATAACATATTCCCCGAGCATTCTCCTGGCTTCCCTGACATAGATATTGTACGGCCAGTAACCGTTATCGGCAAACTCGTCCTTCGAAAAGCCCCATTTATTCATTGTATCACGCACCCATCCGGGCAGGCGTTTGTCGGTCGCCATGAAATAGAGCAAACCTTTCTGGTACAGGATGTGTTCCCTGATTATCTCCCTGCGCCTTTCATATGAAGCATCCGGATAATCCCAGTTCATGCCAATATTGTCAAAGCTGAAAGGGCCGTGATTATTCACGTCGGTCTTAAGGTTAGGAATGGGATCATACTTGCCGAAGAACTCGTTCCACCTTGTTGCCGCCAACCTGACAAGCAGTTCGTACTGGGAGCTGTCATATCCTTCCGGTTTTGTGAAAATCACCCTGTTTCCCGGCTTCTTCGTCAGGCACAGCCTGTAGCAGTAGGCCTGGATCTTTTTGTCGGCCGATCCGTTCGCCCCGGTCGATCCGGCGGATATCCGGGGTAGCAGGCCGCTGGAAGGATCCCCGGGGGTCTTCCAGGGATCTACCTTATCCTTGAAATAATGCCCGTGATGGAACACCCCTGCCTGAACGCCGTTCCATGTTTCGTTGTATGTGCCGTTGGATTCCCGCCCGGTGGTATAATGGACCCCGGCCGAAGCTATCAGGTCACCTTCGTAAGTAGCATCTATGAAAACCTTGCCTTCAAACGTTTTCCCGCTCAAAGTGCGGATCGAGACGATCACGGTTCCGTTTTTTGTAACCCCATTCTCCCTGTCGAGCCATTCATCCCTGAATACCGTAATATTGTTCTGCTTTATGAAGGTTTCGAAGGCCTCTTCAGCAACGTGGGGCTCGAAGATCCACATTGTCCGCTTCTCCCCGTCGATTGCCGGGTTCCCCTGGCCCGTATTCCCATACTCCGATTTTTTCTGCCACCGCCAGGCTTCCGGCATCTGGTAATGCCGGTAAATGAGCTGGTAGAATTCCCTTGCGAGTCCTCCGATAACNTCCTTGTTGCCTGTATCGGTGAAGCCGAGCCCGGAGGATGACATCCCACCGAGGTGCTTATCCGGTGAGACGATCATCACCGACAGTCCCATCCTGTGAACCTGAACTGCACATGTCACGGCAGCGGATGTGCTACCATAAACGATCACGTCGGCCTTGTAACTACCGGGCTCATTGGCAGATATGGAAAGGGCAAGTGGTATAAAAAGGAGGAAGATCATAGATCTCATATAACCTTGTTTTAGGTAAGTCTGACATAAAGGTATAAAGATTAGGTCATAGATTGATCGATTGTTTTCCTGAATTAACATGGTGATCAGCCCGCACAGAAAGTATCAATACTATTTATCGCCTTTTGCTCATGTCCGGGCAGAAATACCTCGTACTAAAAATGGATCCAGTTTGTTTAACGTTGCTGTTACCTTTGTTCACTCATAAATACAGATTAAAATTTGACAAATTCATCTATTTCAGAGATATAAAATCTTCTTATCAGGAATATATATATAAATATATTGAGTAAATTACCACCAGAAATTTAGCCTTTATCCCTCTCTGGTCCATTAACCCCCCCTGAAATAAAATCTAACCTGTTCGAACACTGTCAATACTTTGATAAAATCAATTACCATACTTTCCGGCCTATATACAATTCTCATTTTCAGAATAGTGTTGATAATATTCTATGATATTCAGAGCGGTTTTAATATAAAACTTTTGATATGAAACTTTACACTAAACTCATCTGCATCGCAGTGTTCCTGGCTGGCATTTCTTGTGTAACATCAAGCTGCAAAAAGGATAATGGTTCTCCTTCTCCAGATGAAGTCGTTATTGCAAAGGACGTCCAGGTTATCAACAACCAGGTCTGGAATGATAATTTAGTAGCTGTTGACACTTCAGATTATACAATCCGGTTTTCAAAGAATATTTCCACTTCTCAATCATTCAAGGCGGGTGATTACATTGTTTCATCTTCGGGGGAAGGGTTGCTCCGGAAAATAACAAATGTGAGTACGTTGAATGATGAGACAGTGCTGCAAACCGAATCTGCCACTCTCGAAGATGTAATTGAACAGGGTGACATAGATTTGGATCAGCCTCTGACCGTGTCGCAAGTCAGGAACATAGATTATTATTATTCCGGGGTCAGGCTTGTGAATGAGGGTTCAAAGGGAGCCGATGCAACGCAGTTCAAATGGGATATGGCGGATGTTGTGCTTTATGATTATGACGGGAATAATTCCACTGCAAACGATCAGATCAAAATAAGCGGCAATTTTGAATGTACATATCGTATAACCGGTAAGATCAAGATTAGCTGGACCCTGAAGCTGAAGGAAGTGAAATTTGGCTTCAAATCCAGCGAAAATCTGAACCTGAACCTTAATTCAGGAGTAAAATACAACTTTGAAAGGAAGTATACCCTTGCCAGTGTGAATTTTACCCCTATCACTGTATTTGTGGGACCGGTGCCCGTTGTATTTGTTCCCAACCTGAAGATAATTTTAGGAATTGACGGTTCTGCTGACGGATCCCTGTCATCCGGGATTACCCAGAATTTGTCATTTGATGCAGGTATAAAATACATTAAAGGTGACGGGTGGTCGCCTTACAGTGATTTCGATAAAAGCTTCACTCCTCAGCCACTGGTCCTTAAAGCGAATGCAAGCGCCGGGGCCAGCCTTAAACCTGAACTTTCAATAAAGGTGTACGGAGTTGCCGGTCCGTTTGCAAACCTCAAATTTTACAGCAGGCTGGAAGCCAACTATCTTTCAGAAGCTTTCCATTGGAAACTTTACGGCGGAGTTATGATGGGCGTCGGAGCCAAAGTTGAAATCCTGGGGAAAAGCCTTAAAAGTTTCAGTAAAGACGACCTGTTCAAATATGAGCTGATGCTGACCCAATCGACAACACCGGTTACTCTGCCTTCAATTTCCACCGGTGCAATAACCACTTTTACAACAAGTTCCGCCACTGGGGGAGGAAACGTGACTTCAGATGGCGGAGCGACAGTTACAGGCCGGGGTGTTTGCTGGAGCACACTTCAGAATCCAACTGCTGCAGACTCCAAAACAAGTGACGGCACGGGAACGGGAGCTTTTACCAGTAATCTCACAGGACTGAATGCCAATACGACATATTACGTTCGTGCATACGCTGTGAATAATGCAGGAACAAGCTATGGGAACCAGGTCAGTTTTAAAACAGAACCGGCAGGTTTGGCCCCGGTTGCCAATTTCATAACCGAAGAAACAACCATTACGGCAGGAATGCCTATAGAATTTGCAGATAAATCCACAAACACTCCCACAGGCTGGTCATGGAATTTTGGAGACGGAGGAACGAGTTTATTAAAGAACCCTTCCCATATTTATAGTACTCCTGGCACTTATACTGTTACATTGACTGTCACCAACAGTTTTGGTTCAGATAGTGAAACGAAGCCAAATTATATAACAGTGAATCAAGCAGGGATTAAACCGGTTGCGGACTTTACCGCGGCATCCACAACTATTGCGGCAGGAGGGACCGTAACTTTCACAGATCAGTCCACAAACACTCCCACAGGCTGGTCATGGAATTTTGGTGATGGAGGAACGAGTACCCTGCAGAATCCTTCCCATGTTTATAATACGGCAGGTTCCTATACTGTTTCATTAATGGCAACTAATAGTTTTGGTTCCACAACAGCTGTAAAGAACGATTATATTACAGTGAATCAGGCAGGCAGCGCCCCGGTTGCGGACTTTAGCGGGATCCCCACTACAATTACGGCAGGAGGTAGTGTTGCCTTTTCAGATCAGTCGACAAACACTCCTACTGGGTGGTCATGGGATTTTGGAGATGGAGGAACCAGTTCCTCACAGAATCCTACTCATGTTTACACTACGCCAGGCTCTTATACTGTTACACTGATTGCAACTAATAATTTCGGTTCCGCCACTGCTGTAAAGAACGATTACATTACAGTCAATCCCGGTGGTAATGAAACCGGTACGTTTACTGACCCCCGGGATGGCAATACCTATAATACAGTAAAGATCGGCAATCAGACCTGGATGTCGGAAAACGTGAAGTATCTGCCTTCAGTTGCGGAGTCCGGCACAGCATCCGAGACGGTGTCATATTATTATGTTTATAATTATAATGGTACTAACACAGCGGATGCCAAAGCTACTGCTAATTACCAGACCTATGGAGTATTGTACAACTGGACTGCTGCGTTAAGCGCATGCCCGACCGGGTGGCATTTACCCACCGATGCGGAGTTTACAGAATTAGAGAACTTTTTAGCTGCCAATGGATATAATTACGATGGAACCACTGGCGGGAGCGGAGAAAAAATTGCTAAAGCAATGTCAGCGACAAGTTACTGGTGGGCAACTTCAATTACAGGTTCCGTTGGGAATACAGATTATCCTGATTTTCGTAATAAAAGTGGTTTTACAGCGCTTCCGGGTGGATGGCTTGCCTGGAATTATACGTTTGGCTCGTTTGGTGCTCAGGGTACTTACGCATTCTTTTATTCTGCCTCCATGGCAAGCGAAACTAACGCATATTCTCGCGCAATATCCAATGGGAGTACAAGTATAACCAAAAATTCGGGGTTAAAGTCTTGCGGATCATCTGTTCGCTGTTTGAAGGATTAACCCGGCATTAAAAACGCAGGCATCTTTCCGGCCTTTGAAACCAGCTGTCTATGGCTTCAGGAGCCTGGTAACTTTACCGGGATCAAGAATATCCAGATTTAATATAAAACGGACCCTGTCCCTTAGAGGTCCCTTTACCGATCTGATATTTTCAGACACGAGGAAAGGGACAAATATTTCAAAGATCCCCCAGATGCCAGTCTTTAAGCCGGTTTCAAAAAACAAGGAAGGAGTATTTCCCGTTATGCCATGATCGTTCAGGAGGATTGTCAGAAAAGGTTTTACAGGAAGCCACCTGATTTTCGCCGGGAGGCTGCTTGAAAATGAAATCGAACATAACCAGCGGCTGTATCCCAGCGTGTCATTAACTGGTGTCACCAACCCACCTTCGGACAGGTTCATCTGCCTCGACCAGAAGGTTGCCGGGAAGTGAGTAAATCTGTCAGGGTAAAATCCTGTATACAGATATTGTTCGTGACCACTCCTCCCGCCTGGAGCAAAGGAATAAAATGGTTCGGCGGATCGATATCCTATCATCGTTCCTGCAAAAAATCGCGCATCCAACCCTCTTCGTTTCCCATAATAACTAAACCTGTAATTGAATTCCAGAGATATTTTCCTGTATGGTTTTCCTGATTCGAATGAAAGTAATGTGCTATAGGGATTGATCAAGCCTGATCTTTCAATCGAATATCCAAGCTGCAGATAAGAACGTAATCTGGCGGTTTTAAGCTGTTCAATCTGAACGAGATCCGATGCACCAGTATAATAAATAAATACCCTCTGATAAAAATCTGACTTGAAATCAGATTGTCTGAAATAAGCATCCAATCCGGCTTTATATTTTCTGAAATTCTCCTTTCCCAGTGCTCCGAATCTTGCTGCTTCGCCGGAAAATGATGCAAGTCTTATAAAAGTATTATAAGGAGTTATATTGAAAGAGATTTTACCATAGCCGGTAATGGAGTTGTTACGAAAGGCGAATAATGGAATCAGGGAATATTCCACCGACTTTAAAAGGAGGGTCCCATTATTGAGTGCCACCCCGACCATAATGCCATCCGACCTTGTCCAGCTGACAGCAGGCAGGTAAATCAATGACCTCCTTTCCGGATCCTCGACTGTATAAAGAAATTGCAGCTGGAGCGGTNCGGATCTTCTAAAAATGCCAGTGGTCCGCAGGGTATTATTGAATCTATTTATCTCNGGCATCCGGTGATCAGGATCGATTTTTAAAAGAGAGAAATTATTCCTGCTGATGTCAATCCTTTTTTTCCCAGGGAATCCATCTTCAATGATTTTCGTTGAAAGAGAATCTCCAAAACCGGAAATAAAAACCGGAGAGGACATTTCCATCCTGTTTTTGACAATTAGCTTATTGTTATGGAGGCGGGCTATTTTGTAATCGAGTCTTTGAGTGTTTCCCAGAAAGTCATCGAAAAACCATGAAAGGTCTTTGTGTGAACCTGATTCAAAGACATCTCTCAGGTCATCAGGCAATGGATGCCTGTTCTTCCAGATCTGATAGTAACTTTTCATAATAGAATCAAAGCTGGAATTTCCGAGATAAAATCTGAGATAATTGAACCCCAGGGCACCTTTCGAGTAAATCATGCTTCCGTAATTTTCACTGCTGTATTCCGTAGCCGGAAGATTGAGCGGTTGTTCAAGGTTCTGACGGGCTGTCGTAAGCCAGTCAAGCTCCTGAATTCGTCGGGCAGGCATATCGGCTATTCTGAAGAGCTTTGCAAGTTTTTCGTTTTTTAATTCTATCTCCCAGAGTTTTTCATCAGGGTGTTTTTCTTCCATATATCTTGATTCATAAGCACTGACTATGCTCTCATCCATAAATGGAAACCTGCGTTCATCTGATCCGACAGCGCTATAAAACCAGCTGTGGCATATTTCATGAGCCAGAACCTCCTCTAGCAGATAGGCATCATCAACCATCGCTATTTCCGACAGCCCCGGATATTCCATACCTGAACCGTAATTTAAGGAACTCTGAACAGCTGTATAATTATTATATGGATAGTCCCCGATCCATTTTGAGAAATCCAGAATTGCACTTATTATGTATTCAATGGCATTTAACCAATTCTGCGACTCCTGATCAGTGAACATGGCCCATGTGGTTATCTCCCTTCCTGATTCCGGAAGTTTTACTGTACCCTTCATTACGTGGAATCTCTTGTCTGCAAACCATGCAAAATCATGGATATGATCCCTTTTAAATATTAAAGTCTTCATTTTCCCGGATGATGGTGGGAAGTAGTTGGCGGGAGGTTTGGGAGCCGTAATCCAGGAATAATCCTGTGCCAGCTTGTCAAGTCTTTTTTTTTCATCCTCATTCTGCAAATCGCCACTTGCACCAACTGTATAATTATCAGGAAGCGTAATAGTTACCTCAAACGAGCCATATTCGGAATAGAATTCACCCTGATTAAGATAAGGAAACTCATGCCACCCTGACCCGTCATATACTGCAGGCTTTGGGTACCACTGGGAGATCTGGTAGGATTCTCCCAAGTGACCCATTCTTGAGGTGCCGCTATTTGGAATCTTAATATGAAACGGAGTCGAAATAAAAATGGTGTCTCCCGGCTTCAGCGGATCCTTCAAATCAATTTTACAGATGTCAATGTTGTCAGGGGTATAGCTCCACCCTGTTTTATTTCCATTAACTGAAAAGTCGAGTGAGTCGATGTATCCTTTTAATTCAGGATCACTGAACAACTTGCTTTTGCCATTGGTCCTGAGTAATTCCCTTGCCAGGGCTGTGTTATTATTTGAATAGGCGTTCGGCCAGAGATGGAAATATAGAAAAGTCAACGTGTCAGGAGAATTATTAACGTATTCGATTGATTCAAATGCATTTAACTCATGTTTCCTGTCGTCAAGGGTAACATTAAGCTTATAATTAACCTCCTGCTGGTAATAATCCTGTGATAAAAGTGAATCAGAAGGCCAGAAAGCCAGGATAGCCAGGACAATAAGTTTTCCGTAGAAATACTTATCCAAGGATCTCCGTGCTTTTTGATTGATTGAATTCTTCTTCACCAGGTAAAGATTGAAGGCTAACCGATTAAACTTCAGATTTAAAATAATGTTTATTATGGAATACGACAAGTTCAACCTAAATGTTCATTCAGATTAAATAATGCATTTGATATCTATCAGGGAAAATTCATCTGAGCAGATTTAAACATTGATGAATATGTCATCATATCAGGGATTACTGAAATTATGGTTACATCTTGAAAAATTTTTGTTGCAATAGGGTGACATTTGAATTGAACAAAGGCATTATTACAACTGTTAGAAAAAAGCTATTGAATCGGATAATTGAGGGTTTGTCAACAATTAAATTTATTGTAAAATGAAAAAGTTATTTGTTTCAACAGTTTTGGCAATATTGTCTTTGATATTTTTGCCCGAGCAGACTATCAGCGCAAAACCAAAGGATTTTCCTGCTCCAAAAGAAATAGTTGCCTCTAAAACTGCAGCTAAACCTGCAGAAAATGCAGAGGTAAAGGCTATGATTGACAGGTTAAATGAGATAAAAACAATGGATAAGTCCAAACTAAGTTCTGCTGAGAAGAAAGATCTTAGGAAGGAGGTTAAATCAATCAGGTCAAACCTGAAAGACGTATCCGGCGGGATATATATATCGGGTGCTGCCGTAATCATAATTGTAGTACTGCTTCTCATCCTGTTGTAATTGCAGCAAAATGAATACTCTGCTTTTTCTAATCGCCATAATCCTGGTTATTGCATGGGCAATAGGATTTCTGGCTTTCAATGCGGGGGGACTGATACATATTCTCCTCGTACTTGCAATTATAGCTGTATTATTGAGAATTATCAGAGGGAGAAGAGTTCTTTGATTCCGGGGTAAATATCCAGGATTAGTCTTTAGCGGTGAACTAATTTCATCAAATCCTTTTCTGATATTAGATAGTACCTCTCAGGTTAAGGTATTGTTTCGGCTTCACTATAATTCGGTCCAACCAAAATTAGAGTTTTTATAATTAAATACGTTTTTCATAAGCCTCCTTTGGGGTTAAATAACCAAGACCTTTATCTGGTCTGTTTTCATTATAGTCATTAACCCATTCCTGGATCTTCTCACGAACCTCAGATATTGATTGGAATACGTAAGCACTTAGAAGTTCTTTTCTGATACTACCATTACATCTTTCAATGAAAGCATTCTGGGTTGGTTTTCCCGGTTGGATAAACACCAAGGTTACATGATTTTGCCTACAATAATGGTCGAGTTTAAAGGATATAAATTCCGGACCATTATCAACTCTGATCATCACAGGTAAGCCCCTGGTTTGTTTAAGCTGTTCAAGAACCCTGATGACCCTTACGGCTGGTAAAGAAGTATCTGCTTCAACCGAGAGAATTTCCCGATTAAAATCATCTATGATATTAAGTATTCTGAACGTCCTTCCATTCCAGAGACTGTCACTCATAAAATCAACAGACCATACCTGGTTTGGAAAATCAGGCTGTATAAGCGTTTGTTTTGCCTTGCATTTAAAATTGCCATGACGGATCATAACTTTAACCATGCCTTCCGGCAGGCAGACATAAATAACAATAAATTGCAGCACAGTATACGAAGCGGGGGCTGTAAAAAGATCGGGTTTACAGGATTTACCCCGCGATAGTTACCGGGCTTGAACGATGTAACTGGGAGACCATTGTTAATTCTGATCATTCCGGGTAAGCTGCTTCCCGAATCAATTTGCGGTTACTTCGGTCTTATCCCGATCACATTTGGTATTGGAAGCTGGTAATTATTCTCATCATTCTCATTATACCCGGTCTCAAAGCTCCCCGACAATTCAATTTCAGCATCACCTGTTTTCAGGTAAAGCTGAGCCTCTGGACCGCCTTCAAGATGCTGTGCTGCTACAATTCCAATGCCGGAACTGAGAAGCAAATCAGCAAGGTCGTGCATTGAATAGGGTTTTCTTGAAAAAATCAGCAGCATCCTGCCAGACTTATCCTCGCCGATTGCAGCTTCGCTCCACTTCCTCTCCTGCTGTGCCCAAACATTGATCCCCGGCTTTTTGATTATCCTGAGATTCTGAATTGCTGATCTGTAGTCATTAAGTATTGTCTTAATTGTTATTCCAGGTGCATCGAGGTCATAAATCCTGAAATGTGGAAAATCCCCGCCAACTATGGGATCAAAAGCAAGCACAGATTTATAACTATTTATAAAATTGCTGTTGGTATGACCGCGGAATTTAAGGAATCCCGTGTGGGTACTGTAATCTTCTGAGAACATGCCGGCATTAATTGCTGCCGTGAGTTTTTGACTTTTACACCATTCCCGGGTTGTTTTTATTGATTCTCCTCCCGGTTGGTTGACTCCGGCAAAAACTATTTCCCACAATCCCGGATCGATTCTTACAACAGTTACCCTTGAATCACCTGCCTGACCTGTCTTCCCGGTATTCAGGAACTTAAGCTCCATCCCGGATGCAATAGTCTTCCACTCTTTTGCTATCTGTGAATGACTGATAATGAATAAATTCCCAATGATCAAAACCAGAACTTTCCTTTTCAATTCTGTGGGTGTTGATATTAACAGATTTACCTTAAAAATATTCCATTGTTAAGTTTGCCTGGCCCGGAATCACTTCAGCGTTACGTTAATGAACCCGTTCCTATTAAGTCCTAATTTCAAAGATAGATGACAGGCCAGAATAAACCTCTGTTATTTTTTGACATTGAAATTTTTTTCCAAAGAATTCCGATCAGTCAGTTATGTTTAATTGCAGCTTTTTTTGAAGACAATATTCTTTAATTTAGTTTATTGTAGCAGTGTCAGGCAGTGAAATTTCTCCGGAATAGCTTTGCCTGCCCGGAAAAGGAACTCATTCTCAGTGAATCTATCACGCAGCATTTTAAGGCTATCCGTTCAGGTTACAATGATTTTATTGGTTGTGACCTCCTCATATGATTTTACTCTGTTGGTCCCGATTAAAACTGAATAATTCCAGTAACTTCCGTCCGGCCAGCTGTATAATTTCCAACCCTTCATTGAATGGGCAAATGAAACTGTACTAATATCTAACTTGTCAACGGGTTGAATTTCATTGCTTCTTTCACTTGTGCGCCTGATAAAACAGAATGAAACAACAATCAAAAATAAGATCATTATTTCTATGGATCCTGATACCCGGATTTTCATAAGGCGTCAAAATAATTGGTACTGAAGAATTTATTCATTTATTTTCCAATAAGTTATGAAAATTACCAATTCAGCAATTTAAACAAACAAAATTTCTGACTTCATCTTATGATAGAAGCAAAAAGCAGGTATAAATTTAAGCCGATAATACCCGGAAATATTTCTTTAGTCAACATCTTCAGGCTGTTCGTCAAATTCAGGAAATTCAGCTTTTCACAATAAAATATTGTGTATATGCCTGTCATTTAATTATTTAATTAACCAATTATATCAATTTATCCTAATATCACCGTCAAAATAACCGGGTAATTAATCCCATATCCCCGTAAAATAAAAAGGATCCGGAACACTGATCAAGTAAAACCAAAGCAAGGAAGCAAAAAGTGATGAAAGTTGATCCTGTTATTCCCTTAGAAGAAACAACAAGAGTTTCATCAAGGTATGGAAATTCAATTAATGGTTTATATAGCCGTGTACTCAGGTATTTGATTACAATTTTTATAATGCTGATACTGCTGATGATAGTCATGCGTGCAAACGCCTCCACTGGACGGGATAAACCGAGGAAGTCGACATGCAGGCAAAAAGCGGTCAGTTGTACTTATCTCGTCATAGTGAAGAAAAAGAATAATCCCTTTGTTTATAATAACCCTTGCAAGAAATCCAGGTCCAGATGTATCGGCAAAAAAGGGTAACTGCCAAAATCACTGCATAAAACCGGTACAGGTATTAATGATCTCATGTAATGCCAGAGTAGAAATGCCAGTACCATTGACTACTTTCAGCCAGATCATAACTTCCACTCAAAAAAAGATTTAAATAACTGATATCTAATTGATTATTATTTAGCTCATTCAACAGGTCAATTTTGTTCAAAACTCCCAGTCATTTCACCCGGGAGGCCACCAGGTGGCTCCTTTTCTAATTGCCTGACCCTAACTTGACATAAGTATCAGGAAGGATTAACTTTACCTGAACATTAACAGGATTAACCGTTATGGCTCATAAAACCAACAGTATTGAAAAGTTCTGGAAGGAGATCAAAAGACGTAAGACCGGAAAGGTAATTGTTGCCTATGCTGCAACTGCCTTTATCCTTCTTCAGCTTGCAGATATTCTAACCCCTGCCCTGCTGCTTCCTGAATGGACAACCAGGCTTGTAACTCTCATTATAATAATAGGATTTCCTGCAGCTGTCATTTTTTCGTGGGCCTTTGATATAACTACTGAAGGAATAAAAAAGACTGAGTCAATTGAAGAATCTGAGGAAAAAAAGATTGTTCTTAAACCTGTTAAGGGGATATTCAATGCAAGTAATATTATAATTACTGTTTTGATTATCGCGGTCGGTGTGCTTGCTTATCCAAAAGTATTCAAACCCAATACACTGGAAAAACTGAGATCTTCAGGAGAAAGAATCTCAGTAGCCGTAATGCCATTTAAAAATATGACAAATGATACAACCCTGAATGTATGGCAGGACGGAATTCAAATTAATTTAATAACATCACTTTCAGACAATCCGGAAGAATTACAGGTCAGACAGACCGAATCACTTACTGATTTAATTCAAGACAAAGAACCCGGTAACTACGCATCAATAACTCCTGCCATTGCCAGTAAAATATCTCAGAAACTTGATGCAGATTTATTTATCAGTGGTTATTTAAATCAGTCAGGGTCAACAATTCGTCTAAATGCACAATTGGTTGCATCAAAAACTGCAGATGTACTGAAATCATTCAGGTTAGACGGACCTGCAGAAAATATTATTCCTCTCATTGATTCAATTTCTGTAATGCTAAAGAATTACCTCTTAATGTCGAGAGAGGCGAAAGAGTTGCCCGGTTATTCAGGGAAATACGTATCTACGAGTTCCCCCCTGGCGTTAAGGTATTATATCTATGGGAGAAAATACTTTTATAAATTTGATTATCCGACAGCACGTAATTGGCTCTCTCAGGCGATCTCGGTTGACACAAATTTTACTCAGGCAATTGAAATGCTCTCTTTAGCATATGGAAATGAGTTCTTGTACGAAAAGGCCACAAAATCGTATGGGGATGAGTTTTTATATGATCAGGCCAAAAAGTGGTGTATCAAAGCTTATACAAGAAGAGATCAGATGTCACCTAAACAAAAGATAGATATAAACTGGATACATGCTCTGTACTTTGAAACACCAAATGAAGCGATCAGCTACCTGAAGCAGCTTTTGGACTTTGACGATCAGAATCCGACTATTTATACCAATTTAGGCAACAGATACAGTGAATTATTTCAATATGACAGAGCAATTCCTGAATTCAAAAAAGCACTTGAGTTATTTAAGAAATGGGAAGTAAAACCAGATTGGAGTTATAATTATACAAATCTCGGAGAAGCATATCATAAAATAGGGGACTATAAAGAAGAAGAAAAAATATATAAAAAAGCAGAACTGGATTTCCCGGGTGATCCTAACCTGTTGTACGACCAGGTTGTGCTCTCTTTGACTTCCGGAGATACAATTGCAGCCAATAACATTTCCGAGAAAGGGCTTTCCCTCATGAAAAGTCTTTCAATGTCTGAAGCAAGTATAATTGCAACCAGAGCATCTGTCTGTGCCGATGCAGGGTTACTCGATGAAGCAGCCAATTATTATCGGCAGGCTCTTTCATTTGAGCCTGAGAGTCCCGGAAGGCTCAATGATCTTGCATATTTTTTAATAGATCATGACCATAATGTCAGGGATGGAATGGAGTTAATTGAAAAGGCGTTGGAAATAAAACCAGAGCATTATATTTATCTGCATACTAAAGGTTGGGGACTATATAAACTGGGCAAGTATAAGGAAGCTCTTGAGATACTTCAAAAAAGCTGGGATTTAAGAAGACAGTTTGCCGTCTATGACCATGAAGCGTATCTCCATCTCGAAGCTGCAAAAAAGGCTGTTGCCGGAATGAAAAGCAATTAAGCAAGCCAGCAAATATGATTGAGGAATGTATGGAATAAATCCTTTTGACAGTATTAAAAATCGCCATATGAAATAAACAGGAGATCGGGCCTCCTGCTTCAAAACCTGATATGACATAATTTACAGTTTTACCTCATTAATACAATCTGCAATGAAAACAAAATGTTTAGAAAAAAAATCAGCGATCATAATATTATCGCTGATAATGTTATCACAGTATCATGTAACTAATGCCTGCACAATATTTATGGGATCATCCGGGGGAAAGGTTTTAGTAGGGAATAATGAGGACTTTATTGATCCGAATACCTATGTATGGTTTCTGCCTGCTTTGTCAAATAAGTATGGCAGGGTTTATTTTGGATATGGTCAGGATTTACCTCAGGGAGGAATGAATGAAAAAGGTTTATTCTTTGATTATGCAACAACCCAGCCACGAGTTGGCAAGTTTTACAAAATAAGAGATGTCTATAAAGGAAGTCTGACGGAACTGGCTATGGAAACTTGTTCAACCGTGAATGAAGTAATTGATCTGTTCGAGAAATATGACCGGAGTTATATGACTTACCAGATAATGTTTGCTGACAAATATGGGAACTCAATAATCATTGAAACCGATACTATCATCAGAAGCAAGCATAACTATCAGGTGGCTACAAATTTCTGCCAGTCACGCAATGAGCCTAATCCATATTCAATTGAGAGATTCACATGTGCTGATTCCATGCTTAAATCGGCTAAATCTTACTCCATAGAATATTTCAGGTCAATCCTGGACTGCACTCATCAGGAGCTAAACTCCCCGACTCAGTACTCCAATATTTATGATCTGAATACCGGAGATTTATATATTTATCTGTTCCATAATTTTTTTACATATTCCAAACTTAATCTTTTTGAGGAGCTTAAGAAAGGAAAGCATGCCTACAGGCTTTCTGAGATAGTAAGCCCATCGCCAGCATATGAAAAGTACTTAACAGAATATCAGGTTCCAGTCTATAATATTATTGGCAGGGACACTGTCGGTTATAGCAACTATGCAGGTGTGTATGAAATAACTGATTTCCCGCCTATGAAATATTATGTTTCCCGGGAAAATGGAGGTTTGTATTTTATGATGTCCGGAATAAATAATTTCAAACTATACCCGGTTTCAGAAAATGCGTTTATTATGAAAGAATTCAACCTGAAAGTCACATTTGAAAAAAGCCGGATAGGTATTACTGACACGATTGATATTTCGCTTTACGGTCTTATGAATTATAAAGCAAAAAGATCCGAATAAAAAATCCCCATCACTTTGCGTAGTGCGGGGATTCTATTGAGGTCGTTGTTGATCTCACATATCTTATTTCGCCTTTATTACTTTTGCTAGAATTATTTAATAAATATCATCATTAGTGTCCATTGAAAAATAAATATCGTTCTTTGAAATCTTGAATAAATCGAGGTTATAGCGTTTTCCTGGTGCGTGACGATTTGAATTGAATCTGCTGGTTTTAGCATTGTTAAAAGCGAAAAACCATGAATCAAGGAAAGTATATTTTCAATCAGCTTATAGATTTTTTACCTCAAAGAGTGTTGGATCGGTTGGAGGAAAAGTACGATGGAAACAAATATGTTAAGTTCTTTTCATGCTGGAACCAATTATCCTGCATGCTTTTTGGCCAACTCTCTGGCAGAGAAAGTTTACGAGATTAATGTTAGGACTTGAAGCACATAGGTCCAAGTTTTATCACTTAGGTTTTGGAAAAAATATAAGCCGATCAAATCTGGCTAAAGAAAATGGAAAGCGTAACTATCGGATATTTGAGAAACTTGCTTATCATCTGATTAATGAAGCCAGAAGAGTCAATGCAATAAAAGACTTTGATCTCAATATTAAATCAAATGTATATGCCTTCGATTCTTCTACCATTGATCTATGCCTGAGTGTCTCCTGTTGTGCTGAGTTCCGTAAAACAAAGGGTGGAGTTAAACTACACACTCTGTTTGATGTAAAAACTTCAATACCAAGTTGCACCCTCATAACCAAAGCTTCAATAAATGATAAGAATGCCCTGGATTTACTCACATATGATCAGGTGGATATTAAATACTGGATCGTGGTTATACTGATTATGAAAGGCTTTCCAGGATTACCCGGCATTCAGCATATTTTGCAACACGAACCAAGAAAAACCTCAGATTTAATATAAAAGCCGGACAACCTGACCACCTCGCGCCGGAGTAAATTGACCACATCAGAGTTGGTCCTTTAAAAAGAACTTTCTCACGGTAAAAAGTGGTTTAACAAATTTATCTATTTTAATTCAACATTCCCATCTTTTTTTGTGTGTCACTGGTCTTTCTCAGGGATTCACCCCAGAGTTCTATATGGTGAGCATCATGAACGATCCTGTCAAGGATG
>JGI20215J15232_1000125_pt1 | contig 19913 bp, 22 predicted proteins | sample WetSurMetagenome_2_FD_15232 | JGI IMG/M metagenome (IMG submission 15232) | reverse complement strand
AACCTGCCTCCTTTTGGAGGATGTGCACTCAGCTGATCGACTGCTCGTTTTGCAAGGTTGATTCCGATTGTCTCCGGGGTGTTTAATTCGAACATTTCGTACCCGGCCGTTGAGCCTATTTCTTCTCTGCTAAAAGTGAATACTCCTTCTTGTGACGCGGAAGCGGTCAATCTCGACCAGACAAAAATCTTGTCTTGTTTAATGAATGATCCTTCGCTGTTCCCAAAGTAGTCTTCGCCGGTCATGTCCATATAGTCGATTGTGCAGCTTTTGACGCGTTTGTCATACTCTAGGGTTGCTTTGCTTGCCAGAGAGAGGGTCTTAATCTTCTCTTCAATTGATATTCCAGATGGGTCCTTCTTTGGGTGGGCTTTGATTTTGTCTTCAACTTGGTTGACTTGCGCTAGTTTAATTGGTTTTTTTACCCGTTTACTGGCAGTTTTCGCCATGTTGCATGAATCGGCTACTGCAGCCTGCAATATCTCTGTGTTCATCGAACCGACTGATGCAAAACCCCAAGCTCCGTTTACTAAAACTCTGATTGCAATGCCATCTTCGATTCCTTGTTTTGAAGCTTCAACTCGACCTTCTTTCATCGTGATCATGGTTTTAGACAGGTGTTGGGCACGTGCATCAGCATAGTCGGCATTAAATTCTTGGATTGCAGTATTGGTCAATTTGTTGAAAAGGTCTTTCAATAGTAAAGCCTCAATCTTAGTTTGCCATAAGCTAAGAAGACGAATAAAATCATTTTGTTTTCGCAGATGGTGCATTTTTCCAATATCGGTTAAATCACCAGAAATCGGAGATATTTGATTGTGGAGAATTTCTCATAATTTTTGGTTTCGGAACGGGTGCTGTATCCAAAACAAGTTTTCCGTACAATCCATCAAATCCAGGCACAACGGTTATGTTTCCTTCTCGGACTCGTATGATGGCATCAGCGAACCTTGGTTCTACAACTTCGCTCAACGCATTTTTTGAAGTATCCATCAAAACAGCGTATTCATTGTCAAACTTTTCAATGAGACTGTTGTACACTTTCCAAACGGCTTGAGTTGAAGGGGAATCTGTCCCGAGAACAGTAGCAATTATTTCTGAGAGCGGAAGCAAACGAATAAAACTTGGCCAGCCCTCTGGCTTGAATGTCTCAGAACGGTCAGCCAGTTCTTCTACGCGTTGTTCAACCCCCTTGGTTAATTGTTTTCGGCAGACTGGACAAACGTTTCCGACTTTAGCAGCCTCTTGCGCTGACATTGAAACATTGCAATTGCGATGACCAGTCCAATGGTATTTACCGTAAGCAGGATCAGTTTCAATAGTGAACCTAAAACGAATTGGATCTCTGGAACTAATGGCGTCTAATATCCCGCAATAGCTTATGCGTTCAAGCTCAAACACATTGGCTTCTCGCCCAATTCGCCAGGGCCAAAAGCTATGGCAGTCACTATTTGAAACCAAGGAGAATCGATCTAATCCGCTCAGCCGCCAGTTCATAGGTGGATCCGATGACAACCCTGTTTCCAGAGCTTTAATGTGCTGGGTCATATCCTCGTAACATTCGTCAATGCTGTCGAACCCGCTGAAGGCGCCAAAAACGCTAAACCATGGAGTCCAGGCGTGCGCCGGGAAAACCATGCTTGCCTTCGATACTTCAATTACTTCTTCGACTAAATGAGAAGCGCTCATTTTCAGAATGGGTCTGCCATCTGCACTCAAATCTCCATATTGTTTTAAGCGGTCGTTTATTTGATCGACAACTTCTATGCTAGGAGCTAATATAACATGGTGAACTTTGCGGGAATTGCCTTTGGACTCGAAGATTGTGCAAACTTCAGTTGTCAACAAAAACCGTAATTGAGGCTGTGCATTCTTTGAAACCACGTAGAGCCCGGTAGTGTTGTCCTGAACAACGGACGTCTTGATTTCTTCAAGCCATTTGGGGTGAGTAAAATCTCCAGTCCCAACAACGTTTAACCCCTTGATTCTGGCAAATCTTGCGATCTCTTTGATCGTCATCCTTTCACTTGTGGCTCGACTAAAACGACCATGGATGTGAAGATCTGCTATAAGCCTCAAGGTAAGCGACCCAACCTAAAGCAGTGCTCTGAACGGTTAAATTTGTTGCGATAAGCTTTCAACTGGGATTACCACTTAGAGTCGACGAACTTGGGCAAAATTCCATATTTACTTTTTCACCAGTTTTTAAATTCAAATTCTTGGCTGCGTTGCCTTGATTTATGGCGAGTTCTACGTAGCCGTGACTGCCTATTAGGGCTACCGGCTCTCCATCGGGCACATCAGAATAGGCTTCCCTGAACGTAAGGTTGTAGATTCCAGAAGCAGTTTTGAGTTTTGCAGTAGCACCCTGACCATTTTGGGAAAGGTCTTCTCGGGAGATACTTGTTACTACGTTTCCAAATCCATCGACATATAGGACCTCGCCACGAAACCTGTTACCTCGCTTGTTGACTTTCGCGAACGATAGATTCAGAGGATGGACGACTTTGGGACCTAGTTCCCGTATAGAAGCAGTTTTCTTTGCGAGATGGGCAGCAACGGGAGCGAAAATGTCTCTTCCTTGAAAAGTCTTTGAGATTGGTGCAAGTGTGAATCGCGGGTTGGCTATTTCATGCACTGCCTGTATTTTCTGTGATCGAGCCGCATTCATCAGAACACCGTTGTCAGGTCCAACAAAGACTCCCTTAGTAGTTTGTACTGCAATTGGCTTTCTTTGTCCACCGACACCAGGATCAACCACAGCTAGATGAACAGTTCCTCTGGGGAAAAAAGGCGCCGCTTCAGCAAGAATGAAGGCGCCCATTCGGATGTTGAATTTTTCAACCTCGTGAGTTATATCAATAACCCGCGTTCTTGGAGAAATTCTTGCGATAACGGCCTTCACTTCCGCAACATACGGATCCCTTAAGCCGAAGTCGGTGGTTAAGGTAACAATCCGGCTTTGCATGTTGGTTTATATGTTCTCTGAACTTTTGTTACTTTCGCAATGAACCAGAACTTTGAGAGTTTATCCTCCGTGAACAACTGGGACAAAGACGACTTTGTCGCCATCTCTTAATGCAGTCGATAAGCCTTGCAGAACACTTATTTCTCGCCCATTTATGAGGACCAGTGCGGTTGGCTTTTGCTCGTCCGATTGTTTGTCGAGGAGATTTCGTTCCAAGATAGGCTTTTCTTCAATAATGCCGTTAATGAGCTCTCTAAGAATAGTTCCTTCATCATAATCACGAATCAAAATGTGTGCGCTGCAAGCATGGCGCAATGATCCTACGAATTCTATTGTAATTTTCATTTGTTTGCCAAACTCTGGTAAGAGGTTTAATTTGTTGGCAATCCTCACTAATAACTTCTCTTTATGCTGCAGAAGAACAATCAGAGACTAACAAGGCTAATTTTCTACCTTTTCCTCGGTCAACGTTTCAACGATATCAGAAGCAATTTCAACCAAAGTACCGGCTTGCTGCATCATCAAATCGCCATTGAGCTCTTCCACTTGCGCCAACTGTTGAACCATTTGCTCGATTTCAACGAGAAAATGAAGAATAGGGTCAGTTTCGACTTTTCCCTTGGCAACTTCCTCACGTATCAGTATCTCAATGAAAGCAGGATCACCCAGACTATAGTAAATTGCATTGCGGGCTTTCCTTATAGCCTCAAGTACAAGACTAGGAGCCATGTAAGGTATCTCTCGCGCCGCACTTAGCTCTGCTTTTGCCTCACGCAGATACCGTAACGCCCATCCGCGTCGATACTCATCCATCATAAAAGTCTGGTTTCCCGTCTATCTCCCAATCTATTCGTCCACTGGCTCTTCCTCGTCAATTTCACCAGACTCACCTTGAGCCAATGAAAGCGAACGAGTGATGTAACCAGCAATTTGATTCCGAATTCTAGTTGTAGTTCCCTTAGTCAGTTCATTAACACTATGTTTGTTATCGTCGAAGTTAGTCCCAAACTTATCTGGAAATCGTTCCATTAGCTCTTTGCCAACTCGTTTGATCTGTTCAGTCTTCACCTTTCCCAAATTGCAGTTCCTCCAATTCGAAATTCATGATGTTATTCGCCTTTACCATAAAGACGCGAAAACAAATCTCATTAGGAAGGAGCTCAATTTAAGGTTACCCCCGCAGTGGCATTTAGCACAACAGCAAGGGAACCAATTTGTGCATTTTAGGAAAATGCCTTAATCAGCGCTGCACACAATCAGATCTAAGTGGCGATTCTTGACAACCCAGCAATCTGTCTCTCAGGTGGTTTTGATACTGAAAAAAGTTTCAAAATTCCTAATAATCTGTTCAGACACTTCGAGAACTGGCTTCCCCTTAATTTCCGCCACAGCCTCCACAACCAAAGGAATGTATGAAGGACGAGTCATCTGTCCATCGAAAGGATGCTTTCTAAACAGGACCGGCCCATCTGTCTCCGTAAGAAAATTCTCCAAGGACGCTTTTTTCACGACATCACGGATCCCGTTGGAGTAAACAACAGGTGCGCCCTCCGTGATGAAATAGCCGTTTTCCATTGCTTTGTACAATGCACTCATCGGATGACTGAACCAATGAAGTAATACTCGTTTGAGTTTGTAAGAAGGAAGCATATCAACTATGATGCTCGTCGTTCCTCGCGAATGAATAATTACCGGTAAATCCAACTTCTCTGCCAATCTCAACATTGTATCAAAAACGTGCAGTTGCTTATCCCATATTTCTTCATATTTGCAGTCTAATCCGATTTCGCCAATAGCTAGCACGGATTTGGTGCGACTTTTCTCGAGAATTAGATTGGAAACCGTCTCAAGTTCATTTTCTTTTAACACATTTACATTCCAAGGATGAATTCCCAAGGCGGAATAGACTCTGCCCGGATATTTCTCGGCCAATTTTAGGGTTCCGTTACTAGTTTCGAGATCCATAGAGTTTGAAACCAGAGCAACCACATTAGAATGCTCAGCATCGACGATTAGCTCATCAACGTGACTGTCATACTCGGCGTCTGAAAGGTGAACGTGGGCGTCTACAAACTTCATATCAAGCACTTAGCCGCCTCTAGAGTGGATGTGCGTTTTATAATTTTCTTTTGATAAACAGCGCAAATTTCAAGCGTCAAATTAAACGGATAGAGGATAAAAAAGGTTAAATATTGCTTTAAATAGAAAAAGGAGCTATTGAGGGTCTTTATGGCTGATTTAGAATTAGCTGTAGCTCCCATGCATAGATTGTGTAAGAAAGCAGGAGCTGACAGAGTAAGTGAAGCCGCAGCAAAAGAATTGGCTAAAGCTTTGGAAGAGATAGGCGTGAAGGTAGCGAAAGAAGCCCTTGATTTTGCAATGCACGCCGGAAGAAAAACAATCAAAGCCGAAGATATCGAGATCGCCGCCAAGAAAGTTATGGGCAAATAGACGGCGGACCTCCCTTTCTTTTTTGTTTTGCACTTCAAATGCTCATTCTCAGGCTTTTGCTGATGAATCCCAAAGAAACTGGAAGTATTCACGGGCAAAACCAACCAATCCACCATGATTGCTCCAGATGACTAGGGTTGGTTTCTCTTCGCCTAGAAAAAGTAAAGCTTCTTTTCCGTCGACGATTGTTCCACCTCCGAACATGTGATCTCTAGTTCTCAGTTCGCTAACCACAGTTAGATTTCTTAAGATCACCCAATCTTCCTTTCGCCCAGCAACTAGAAGCTTAACGCTGACGCTCTTTTTCAATTCATCAATTGGTAATTCAATAGATCCGAGTACGCCTCGGGCAAATTCTGGTGCAGCTACCATAATTTCCTTAGTAGCTTTCATCATAATCTCAGCTAGCTTCGCTAGCACAGCATGCTGACCGTGCAGAATTAATATGTCTGGACGCTCAACCAGTTCTTTTCTCTCGTAAATAGGCTGCAACGAATCAGAGACTAATCGTTCAAAGCTCTGATACCGCTCATCAATTTTGCGCCGGGTTTGAGTCACAGCTTCGAGAGGAGAAACTGGATAATACTTGAACGGTCGACTCATTGAACTTTTTATCCAACCTTTCTCCTTTAAAGAATTCAAGACTTCATAAATCTTGGAATATGGTACGGAAGCTTCTCTGCTGACTTCCATAGCTGTCATCTGCCCGCCTTCAAGCAATGCGATATAAGCGTCAACTTCGTAGGGGTTGAGACCTATTTCTCTTAAAAGATCTCGAATACCTTCGCTGACAGCCAAATCAACACACCTAATTCACCTTAGGAAAGGTTTGGAAACCTTATTATTCGTTGCCATTTCCATGATAGGTACTTTCAAACTCGCTGCAAGAAAATAGTGAGAAACATGAACACAATTAAGAGCACGAAAACAATCTGCCCAGAGTGCCTGAAAGTCTTGGACGCCACAATTTTCGAGGATAGCGGCAGAGTCTATATCAAAAAAGAGTGCCCAGAGCATGGCATGTTTCAAGAACTGTACTGGTCCGACTACGACCAATACCTCAGGGCTGAAAAACTCAGAAGTGAAGGACAGGGAATGGAGAATCCACGAACTAAAACTGTTAATGGCTGTCCAAACGACTGCGGCATATGTCCTGAACACAAATCTCATACAGCTCTGGCAATCATTGATGTTACAAATAGATGCAATCTTAAATGCCCCGTGTGTTTCGCCAATGCGGCGGCAGCAGGGTATGTGTACGAACCAAGCCAAGAACAGATCGTTGGAATGCTCGAAAATTTGCGGGCAAACAAGCCTGTCCCAGCCAACGCACTCCAGTTTTCCGGCGGAGAGCCAACTGTACGAAATGATTTGCTTGACCTCATCCGAAAGGCAAAGGACGTAGGTTTTCGCCACGTTGAAGTAAACACAAACGGCGTTAGACTCTCACAAAGCGTCGAATACGCCAAAGACCTTAGAGAGGCTGGAGCAAGCACCATTTACCTGCAATTTGACGGCTTAACCCCTGAAGTCTACAAGTATATCCGCGGAGTCGACTTACTCGACATCAAAATGAAAGCCCTCGAAAACCTCCGCGCGGCTGGATTCAAAAGCGTAGTCCTAGTCGTCACTTTAGTAAAAGGCGTCAACGACAGCCAACTGGGGAACATAATTGATTTCGCAGTCAAAAACTTTGATGTCATAAGATGCATAAACGTCCAGCCAGTGTCTCTGTGCGGCAGGTTACCCAAAGAACAAAGAGATAAAATGCGCATAACTATTCCTGATTTCATGCACCTCGTCGAGGAACAAACCGAGGGCAAAATAAAAGTATCAGATTTCTATCCAGTACCTACCGTAGTCCCGATCTCTAAAGCCGTCGGAGCACTGCAAGACAAACAATATGTTGAATTCACAGCACATCCGCATTGTGGCATGGCCACTTATCTTTTCATTGAAAAAGGAAAAATTGTTCCAATAACGCAATACGCGAACATACCAAAATTCGTCGAAACAATGAAGAAAGTTTATGCCACTGCCTCAAAAGGTAGCAAAAACAAAGCTAAAATACGCATGTTCGGAGCTGTAAAACACGTCAAATTTACCTTCCTAAGGAAATACCTTCTTCGAGTTCTAACGGAAGGAAGTTACAACTCCCTAGGTGACCTCCAAAGACAGTCAATTCTGCTTTCCTCAATGCACTTCATGGATCCGTACAACTTTGACTTAGAGCGCGTGCAGAGGTGCGTCATCCACTACGCAGTGCCAGACGGGCGAATTATTCCATTCTGTACAATGAACTCAATCCATCGACCAGAAGTTGAGAGAAAACTTGGCGTACCCATAAAAGAATGGACAAGTAAGCATAAGGTTGAAATAAGCCAGCCTTTCTAGTTGACCGAAAACAGAAGGACTAAACAGTTCTTAGATTGGAGCGGACAAGAATGGGTGGAAAGAAGAAGCTCGGCCTAAAACAAATGGAAAGAATGCAGGATAAGAAGGACGACGACGACAAAGATAAGAAAAAGAAAGAGAAAACCAGCGTTCAAAAGGAGAAAAGAGTAATCGGCGTAATTTCGCCAGATGCAAAGAACGAAAAGATTGTTGCAGAAATAAAAAAGATGAACGCTCTAACTCCATATGCCGTGGCAACGAGATTTGGAATTCGAATTAGTGCAGCAAAAGAATTCCTGAAGCAACTCGAAATGAACGGAGCAGTCCAACTGGTCTCAGGCACACACATAATAAAAGTGTACAAACCCAAGAACGATTAAAACAATTCTTCTCGGAATTTTATCCAGTCCCACTCCTTAAAGGGAGGTTTAAGAAAATGAGTTTTCCAGACCGGGTCTACACGACTGCAGAACACCAGAAAGCTAGAGAGATGTTGATAAGCGGTCACAAGCACACACTTAAAATTAGCGGCAGTCCAGATTTTGAACAAAAAATAAATCAGATTATTGCTCTGCTAAAAACGGCGGAGTATTTTGACTTTTTCACCAGATACATTAGAGAAATAGCTGAAATCGATGGGCTCACACAATTAAGGGAAACGGAAGTCGCAATTTGGGCCAACAAATTTGCCGTCGAAAACCCTGTGGATGCTGCCAGCCTCTTCGTGCAAAAAGCGTCAGTAATGAAGGAGTATCTTGAAGGAGAACTCTACTACGGCGGAGCGGCAGAAAAACGTTCGATCGAGAAACGGTTAGAATTTCTTCGAGTCCTCAAAGAAAAATCGATAGACCAAGAAGTGCGTGAGGAGTGTGAGCATTTGCTACTAATGTGGCGAGACAGCTCACTCGCCTATTAATGCCTCAACTCTAATTCTCGTGCCGCTTTTTACCTGCTTAAACAAGTCGAGATTCTTAGTTATTTTCCCCAAAATGCTGACAGGACTATAGGGCTGCGAAACTCCATAAAATACACACATAGCGCTTCCCATCGGCCAGAAAGCAATAGTGCCATTTTCTACTGTTGCTTTAGCTTTTTCTTCACCCATCTTAACAGGTATCTCGAAGTACACTTCTTCTTTCCACAAAGCAGCTCTGCCCTCGATTGGTAGCTTCCTTACAAGGGTGTCAATCGTTCGAGGCGCCAAAAAACGCACCAATTCGCCCTCAGCCTCACCCATACCTTCAATCTGGAATCTTACTTTTACCCGAGAAACTCCTTCTTCGCTCGACAAAGTCTCAACCTCGCCTCAGAAATCCTAACCCAATGAGAATCTACTAAGGTCAGTACTTAGAATGTAGATTTGACTCTTAAAGCTAGCGAACAAAAACCAAAGTCGAAATTCCACAGTCTTTAGCGTACTTGGATCATTTGAAGCACGATTCAAGGTCACAGCTCGATTAGAAGCTGAATGGCTATCCACCTTCGGGCTGGGAACTATCGCAGAAGGTCAATTAGAGTTGCGCCAACGAATTTTATTTGTTCGCTAGTGACTCCTGGATGGATTGGCAATGAGAGGACTTGATTTGCTGCCTTTTCAGTCTCAGGAAGGCTGAAATCTCCAAAATTCTCCTTGTAGAAAGGCATCTTATGGATGGGAGTGACATAGTAAGCTTCCGAACCTACGCCGGCTTTTCGCAGATCACTAATTATGTTGTCTCGTTCACTTTTTTCGGCATCTTTAATCCTGACTGTGAANAGGTACCAACTATGGCGAATACCTTCAGGCACCGTTGGAAGTTGAATTCGCTTGGATTCCTTCAAGATTGCCGAAAGCTCTTGCGCGTTTTGTTGCCTTTTGGCCAGAAAATGGGGCAATTTGGTTAGTTGCACAGTCCCGATAGCTGCTTGAATCTCGGACATCCTATAATTATAGCCTAGCATTGTTGAAGAATACTTCGCCCTTTCTCCATGAGTTCTCAAAAGCCGAATAATCTCAGCAAATCTATCGTTATCAGTTGTTACTACGCCGCCTTCACCTGTTGTCATGTTCTTGCTTGCGTAAAGACTCCAGCACGCAAGATCAGAGTCGGTGCCTGCCGATCTGCCTTTAACCGTCGCTCCATGCGCTTGGCAAGCATCTTCAATTATGGCTGAACCGTGATCGGAAGCAATTTTCCTGATGGGAGCTATCTCAGCAGGTAACCCATACAGATCTACTGGTAAAATCGCCTTGGTTTTTTCTGTCAACGCTCCTCTTATTGCCGCGGATGAAATGTTGTACGTTTGAGGATCGATATCTGCGAAAACCGGTCTCCCCCCAGCCATGACGACTGCCTCAGCTGTGGCCACAAAGGTAAAGCTGGGAAGTACGATTTCATCTCCGGGTTTAACCCCTACACTGACAACTGCCGCATGTAATGCTGCAGTTCCGGTATTTACTGCAATTGCATGCTTCACACTGGCAAACGCTGCGAATTTCTTCTCGAACTCCGTTACCTTTGGACCTGCTCCAAGGCCGCTTGTCAAGATTCCGCTTCGCATCACTTTTGTGACAGCATTTAGTTCTTCTTCACCAATTTGTGGAAGGTTAATCGGAATCATTCAAACAACCTCAAGTGATTGACTCAGTAATGAGAATACTTGTTCAGAAAAATAATATTTCAACTTATCTATGAGAAAAACAAATTTAGGAAAAAATAGAAGAAGAGCAAGCAGCCTCTTCAACGTCTAAGGGTTGAAAAGGGGTACGTCAATCCGCTCGGGCTCGTAGTCTACAAGCTTTCCTGAGAGATACTGCTCGTATGCTGAAAGGTCTAGTAATCCATGACCACTATAGTTCATAGCAATGACTTTCTTTTCGCCTGTCTTTTTACACTTCAGTGCCTCATCTATCGCGCACTTGAGACTGTGCGCAGTTTCCGGAGCAATTATTAGCCCTTCTGTTTGAGCAAGAATCTTTGCTGCGTCGAAGACTTCGTTTTGACTATAGGCAACTGAGTGCATGAATCCTTTGCAGATTAAGTAAGAAACCAGTGGAGACATGCCGTGGTAGCGCAAACCTCCTGCATGGATTGGCGGGCAAGTGTAGCTGTGACCGAGAGTCAGCATCTTAACGATTGGAGCCATCATTGCAGTGTCTCCGTAATCATATGTGTAAACGCCTCTGGTTGTGTGTGGTACCGCTTTGGATTCGCAAGCAATGAATTCCGAATCTGACTTACCTTTGAGTTTTTCAGCCATGAATGGGAATGAGAATCCTGCAAAGTTTGAGCCCCCACCTATGCAGCCACAGATCACATCGGGTTTCGCGTCTATGATGTCAAACTGTTTCATAGCTTCTTGCCCAATTATTGTTTGATGCATTGCAACGTGATTCAACACGGACCCCAGTGAGTAACGAGCATTTTCATCAGTCAGGGTGTCTTCCACAGCTTCGCTTATGGCGATACCCAAGGACCCGTCGTGGTTTGGATTTTCTTTGAGAAGTTTTCGTCCGAAGTTTGTTTTGTCACTCGGTGAAGGAAACATTTCAGCGCCATAAAGCTGGGCTATTATTCTTCTGCCAGGTTTTTGATAGTAGCTTGCCCGAACCATGTAAATGCGACAACTTAAATCAAACAGTTTGCACGCTAATGCTAGGGAAGTTCCCCATTGACCTGCTCCGGTTTCTGTTACTAGTCTTTTCGTTCCTTGTTTCATGTTGTAGTATGCTTGTGGAATGGCTGAGTTGGTTTTGTGGCTGCCTGCTGGACTCACACTTTCGAGTTTGAAGTATATTTCGGCTGGTGTTTTGAGGTATTTTTCGAGCCTTTTCGCTCTGTAAAGTGGTGTAGGCCGAGGGATTCTAATCAGGGCATCACGGACTTCATCCGGGATTGTTATGAATCGCTCTTGCGACATTTCGTGAGCAACTAATTCTTTAGCAAATAATCTTTCCATGACCGCAGGTTCTACTGGCTTTTTGGTTACAGGGTGTAGCGGAGGTGGCAGACGTTCTGGGAGATCCGCTTGAATGTTGTACCAGGATTTGGGAGTTTCATCGGGGTCCAAAAATACGCAATAATCCTTTTTGTTTGCTGCATTCATGACCAAACTTCACCTTATAAGTACATTTGAGTACCTGTATTTGAGATTGTACTCTCCGCAGGAACATATTTATACCTTGTTGTACATAAATGTACACGTAAGCCTCATGTGGAATACAATTAAGAACCAGCTACAAGAGTATCCAGAAAGACTTAGAGTAGCGCGCGTCCTAATCGAAAACGGACTAAGTGCAAAAGCTGGAAAAATATACCTCAACGAAATCGAAATCCCACCAATAAGAATCGCAAGAGCAGCAGGAGTTGACAGAAGAACCGTAATCCAAACAATAGACATCATCAAAAACAACCGCGAACTTAAGCCCATATTCGAAGAAATACGACCAGCTGGACATTCGCTCAAAGAAATAGCGAAACATCTAGGCTTGGGCGTAATAGAGATTACTCCCGACGATGCAAAAAGCACGGGTATACTTGCTAACTCAGCGAGAATACTGACTGAAGGGGGATTAAGCATAAGACAAGCGATCGTTGATGATCCCGAACTATCCCCAGAGCCAAAGCTTGCACTCATAGTTGAGAGAAAAATTCCCGGCGAACTCATGTCTGAAATCCTAAAAATAAAAGGTGTCGCAAAAATCTCCGTTTACTAACATTATTTAGAACAAACAAAAACAAAAAAATAAATTTGATCCATTATTCATACTAAAGTACGATAACTCTAGAAAAACTTATAAAGTAAATGTGTTTTGTTGTTGTGCGCATTAAAGGGGTCAACCTGATTTGTCATCATCTAGTCAAACCGGCGGAGTACCTGTTCTCATTCTAAAAGAGGGGGCAAACCGCTCTCGAGGAAGAGACGCACAGCACACAAATATAGCCGCCGCCAAAATAGTCGCCGAAAGCGTCAGAAGCTCGCTGGGTCCAAAAGGTATGGACAAAATGCTTGTAGACAACTTTGGCGATGTAACTATAACAAGCGACGGAAGAACGATTCTAGATGAAATGGATGTTCAGCAGCCAGCAGCAAAAATGCTAGTCGAAGTCGCAAAAACACAGGACAATGAGGCAGGTGATGGAACAACATCAGCAGTAATCATAGCCGGCGAACTTCTCAATAAAGCTGAAGAGCTCACGTCCAAAAATGTGCATCCGACAGTAATAATCGACGGCTACAAAAAAGCTGCGGAGAAAGCATTGGAGACTATTAAGAGAATAGCCATACCAGTAGATCTTAAAACGCGTGAAAGCCTGAAAAAGGCCGCAATCACGTCAATGGCGTCCAAACTTGTGGCAGAGTATAAGGAATATCTGGCCGACATTGTTGTCAAAGCAATGCTCCAAGTCGCAGAGGAAGAAAATGGCAACTACAAAGTTGACATTGATGATGTCAAAGTTGAGAAGAAGAACGGCGAATCGGTCAAGGATACAACGCTAATAAAAGGCATTGTTTTAGACAAGGAAATAGTACATTCTGGAATGCCTAAACGAATCGAAAAAGCCAAGATCGCGCTGATCGATACATCATTAGAGATTGAAAAGACCGAATTTGACGCCAAACTCAACATTGAGAATCCTGATCAAATGGAAGCATTCCTAACCCAGGAAGAGAGAATGCTCAAAGATATGGCTAACAAGATCGAGAAAGCAGGAGCTAACCTAGTTGTCTGCCAAAAAGGAATAGATGACATGGTTCAGCATTTTCTTTCACGAAAAGGAATAGCTGCCGTGAGAAGGGCGAAGAAATCAGATATGGAAAAACTGGCAAAAGCCACAGGCGGCACCATAATCACAAAATTGGACGATATTAAAGCAGCCGATTTGGGATACGCAGAACTTGCAGAAGAGCGCAAAATTGGAAACGACAAAATGACCTTCATAGAAGGATGCAAGAATCCAAAAGCGGTAACCATCCTCATCAGAGGAGGAACACAGAGAACAACTGCTGAAGCAGAACGCTCACTCCATGACGCCCTGATGGTGATCAAAGATATTATTCAAGAACCGCAAATCGTAGCAGGTGGAGGCGCACCTGAACTCGAAATCTCAAAAACCTTGAAAGCTTATGCGGGAACGCTATCCGGGAAAGAACAGTTAGCTGTGAAAGCTTTTGCTGATTCAATGGAAGCCATCGCAAGTACACTTTCTGAAAACGCTGGGCTTAACCCCATCGATGTGCTTTCAGAACTGAGAACCAGACATGAGAAGGGGGAAACCTGGGCTGGGGTAGGAGTGCTTGAAGGAAAGGTTCAAGATATGCTGAAGTTAGGTGTTTTTGAACCCATCACAGTAAAGAAACAGATAATTAGATCTGCAACTGAAGCAGCGTGCATGATTCTCAAAATTGATGATGTCATAGCAGCGGGCAAGATGAAAGCCCCTCCTATGCCGCCGGGAGGAGCACCTGGTGGAGGATACCCGGGAATGGGGGAATATTAGAACATGTCCGCGCTAGATAGAATAACAGTTGGTCCGCCAAAGATCACTCGTTTCGAAAAGGCAAGAATAGTTGGCGCGCGATCCCTTCAAATCTCAATGGGTGCACCGATACTCGTCGAAGTCATAGAAACAGACACGAGCCCAATTGATATAGCTCTAAGAGAACTCGAAACTGGCATTCTACCTATCACAATAAGAAGAACACTGCCTGATGGTACATTCCAAGACATTCCGATAAAATGGCTGATTAAAGAAGCCTAAACTTCGTTTTCAGTCCCCAGATTCTTTCTTGCTTCACGAAAAACTGAAAGTATTTTTGTCCAATGTGAGCCTTCCCAGTAGACTTGCCCACAATCAGGGCATTCCCAAAAGCCGTCGTAGTTGTGCAGAGTGTTAGCCATGACTTTTTGGGATATTCTTTCCTTTGGTACTGGCTGGATCCTGCCATTGCACTTTGGGCAACGAGAAATAGCCATGTTCGGGACCAACGAAAAACCGAACCTACTGGCGACTTGAGACAACATCTCAGTTTCATTTAACCCGTCAACGTAAAGTGCATCTATACCTCTTGAAACCGCATGATGGTATAGTTCAAAATCTCGGGTGAGCATCGCTCGTTTTTCATCTTTAGCGATTTCTTCAAGTTCAGCATCCGTCACAGAATTTGAGTAGAGCACGTCTTGCCCCACTATTCGAAGCCATCTGGCTAGTTTTCCAAGCATACCATCGACAACAAACTTCAAGTGGGTGCGCTCCGAATAATCTCCCCGCTCCCAGGGTTAACCACGATTTCATCTTCGTCAAAAACGAGTTCCCCATTCACGAAGGTTTTTTCAGTTTTTCCTTGGACTTCCCATCCGTTGAAAGGTGAAAACTTTGCTTTCGTGAAGAATTTGGAAGCGTCAATCCGAAATTTCTTATTGAAATCGACAACAACTAAATCTGCTTTCTTGCCTTTCTCCAAACCTCCCCTTCTTGGGAGATTGAAAATCTCTGCGGGCTTCTTCGAAGTCAAATGAATCAACTGACCAATGGATAGATTGCCTTTGTGAACCATTGTTAAGAGTAACGGGAGTGTAGTTTCTAGACCCGGGACACCAACTTTCACGTCCCAGATGTTTTCGTTTAATTTTTCGCTTAATGCATGCGGGGCATGATCAGATCCAATAGAGTCAATCAATCCGGTGGAAATTGCGTTCCATAACGCCTCATTGTTTGGCGGGCTGCGCAAAGGTGGAACCATGACTAGCATTGAGCCTTCGCGTTCAAAGTCATTTGAAGACAGAAGGAGATGTTGCGGTGTAACTTCACACGTAATTGACCTCCCTTCCTTCTTTGCTTCAACTATTACATCCAGACTTTCTGAATTTGTTTGATGGCAAAAATGAATATCTATTTTGGTGCCAGTACTTATTTTCAGGAGACGTTTTATGGCAGTTGTTTCGACATTTTCAGAGTGTGCCTTCAGGAAAGCGTCAATTTCACGAAAGCCTTTGAGTTTTTGTTCTGATTCGAGTTTTCTGATCATTACTTTATCTTCAGCATGGACCGCAACTGGAGTACCCGCCTTTCCGATTTCGGTCAAGGCGTTTTTCAAAGCTTGATCATCATCCAGGTCAAGCCCACCAACCTGAGCACCCATAAAAAGCTTAAAGCCAACAGCCCCTTTTGCAACGATGTCGCCAATTTCGTTCGTTGAGACTGGAAATTCTGAGTAGAACCCCACGTTTACTACTATTTTCCTTTTTGACATGTTCATTCGATGCAGCAACGTGTGGGAGCTCATTGTAACAGGGGAGTTGTTTGGCATGTCCAATACTGTCGTGACACCCCCGGCAGCAGCCGCACATGTACCAGAAAAGAAATCTTCTTTGTACGCTTTGCCTTCATCGCGCAAGTGAGTGTGAACATCAACTAAACCTGGCAGCACAAGCATGTTTCTAAGGTTTAGTTTTTGATCAGCTTGCGGCATTTGGGTTTCTTTGCCAATTTTAAAGAAATCATCACCTTCGATAGCAATGGAGCAATCTACGATCGCGCCATTCAGGTAAGTTTTGGCGTTAGTNAGGACATAGTCAACAATCAATTGGGACTCCCCTTAAATGAATAGAACGGGGAATTAATAAAAACTGGCGCTTAGCGACAAATCGTTAAATGAATCCTTATAGGCATCGAAATTGGTCAATAGAAGTTATTCCTCAGTCTCTTCTTCAATTCTGCAATCTTCACACAAGTACTGACCGTTAACGTCCTTCAGGTTTTCTGAGTAAACTCCGCATCGGTCACAGTATCCTGAGAGAGGAGCTTCTTCAACCTGTTCCCCCTCTGCACCACTTGCACCTTCAATTTGTGACTTTTCCTGCATAATCTCAATAAGCTCAGGCATCACGTTCAGAATGTCCTTGCTCGAGATAATGCCAACAAGTTCACCTTTGTAGATTACACCAAGACGTCTAACGTCTAATCTGCTCATCCTACGGGCAGCATCACTTATTGTCGCTTCTGGCTCTATCGTTACTAACGGAGCTGTCATTATTTCCTTAGCTGTCACAACACCAGGCTTCAGGTTTTTAGCCAGAACTCGAATTACGAGGTCTCTTTCGGTTATTATGCCGATTGGTTTGTTGTCCTTATTACTGACTATGACGCAACCCAAATCGTTTTTTTCCATGAGGGAGGCGACATGGTTTGAGGGATCTTCTTCGCCAGTGATCACAACTGGGCTACTCATTACGTCTTTAACAACCATTTTCGTTCTCAAACCAATTTCGGACATATCTTAGACCTCTAACTAAACTAGCGAGAGTTAACTCCAAGTCTGAAATAAGAAGACCCCCATTTAAGAGTTGCTAAAGCCGAATTGCGCACAAAAACCGCGCGAAAAAGGAAATTCACAAAAGACCCGCAAACATCGCAAAGCCCTCAGAGGATTCATTTTGTCAGAAAAGAAGATAGGGAGGCGCTGAGGAATAATAGGAGCCCAAGTTGGATGCGCGGCAACAAAATCTGAGTCGCGTCAATAGATACGGAATTGACGTTCCAATTCTGCATTGATACGAGCACATATATAAGATAGTTATTTTACTACTGATGAACAGAGCCGATTGAGGTTCAAGTGAAATGCCATCTAAACGCAAAAGCCGAGGAAGGTCAAAGGGCAGCAAAGGAAGTAGCAGTTTGGTTCAATGCGCAAATTGTGGGCAACAAGTTCCGCGTGACAAGGCCAAAAGGTCTACTCGCCGAGTTTCTTTTGTTGAGCCGCAGCTTGCCAAGGAGCTTCGCCAAAAAGGGACGTACATAGCTTCCTGGGTGGACACGAAATGGTATTGTGTTTCTTGCGCAGTTCATAGAGGCATAGTGAAAGTTCGAGCTGAAAGTGAACGACACTCTCGCGCAAAACGAAGATACTAAGGTCTGGTTATTCTTTCTCTATTTTTCAACTTTTTGTAAACGTGTAACCCTCGCTGCAGCACCGTTAAATTTGAGAGAACTGCAATCAAAATAATTCCAATGGTCAGGGCGTTTGTCCAGTAAATTGCAGCCAAGCTCGCAATGCATAAGATTATCATTCTCTCAGCCCTCTCAGCTATTCCTACGGATTCCATTTTAATTCCAACTGCTTCAGCTCGCGCCCTACTGTAACTTACTAGTAAAGAACCGAGCAAAGCAGCCATCACCAACCAATTGTTGCAAAGTCCACTGAAAAATATGCCTGCGTATACAAATCCGTCGGCGTAGCGGTCAAGTATGGAATCCAAGAAGCCACCAAATGTACTGGACAAATTGAACGTTCTGGCGAGAACGCCGTCTAATGTGTCACAGAATCCCGATAACAATAGCAAGACTACGGCGACCAAGAGGTAAATAGGCGAGATTTTTGCAGTCGCGTATGCCCAAGCAGCAAGGACCGAAAGGATAAATCCCGCAATACTGATCTTGTTTGGAGTCAAACCTATTTTGTGAGCAGCACTTGCCTCGGACATTAGCAATTGTTGTACCCGAGCCTTCAGTTTCGTCAGCATAGTAAGCCGCCAGTCTGTATATCAAAACCTATTAATTAATCTGGACGTCCCATCGATCAAAACGGCAGTTGCTTTCAAAAGGAAAAAATGGGTTCACAGCAAGATTAAAAAGATTAAGGTGTTAAGCTAGTCAACAATTCTACGTGAAAGAAAATGCTGGACATTAAGCTCATTCGGGAAAACCCTGAATTTGTTAGAGAAAATTTGGCAAAAAGGGGGAACCCGGAAAATGAAGCAATACTATACGGACTTCTAGAGGTGGATGGGTCGTGGCGACAGAACTTAACCAAGCTGAATAATCTTCGTCATGAAAGGAAAATGGTCACAACTGAAATTGCAGCCTTAAAGAAGAAAGGAAACAATGCCGAGACTCAGTTAGTGAAGGCCAAATCGATAGACACTCAAATCACAACAGTAGAAAAAGAAGTCATTCTCGGTGAAGAGAAAACGAAAGGGTATCTGCTACGGCTTCCCAACATGCTACACGAGTCTGTGCCCCTTGGGAAAGACGACAACGACAATGTTAAGGTCCGAACCTGGGGAGACACCAAGGAGTATGATTTCCAAGTCAAAAACCACATCGACCTAGGATTAGCCTTGGACATAATGGATATGGAGCGCGCTGGAAAAATAGCTGGATCTAGGTTCTTTTTCCTAAAGAAACAAGGTGTCCTACTTGATATGGCTCTAATTAGCTTTGGATTAGAGGAGTTGGTGAAGAAGGGATACTCGCTTATCGAACCACCGTACCTGATGCGTCGCGAGCCCTACGAAGGAGTAACTGCGTTGGGAGATTTTGAAGACGTCCTTTACAAGATAGAAAACGAAGATCTCTACCTAATTGCCACCTCGGAGCACCCAATGGCAGCTATGTTCATGAATGAAGTTTTGATGGAAAAAGAGTTGCCACTCAGACTTGCTGGCGTAAGCGCGTGTTTTAGAAAAGAAGCAGGAGCACACGGAAAAGATACACGGGGAATCTTCAGAACTCACCAATTCAACAAGATAGAACAATTCGTCTTCTGTTCGCCTGAAGATTCATGGAAAATACACGAGGAACTATTATGCAACGCCGAAAACATAATTCAAAAACTCGGCATTCCCTACAGAGTCGTAAACGTCTGCACTGGTGACATTGGTACAGTTGCAGCAAAGAAATACGATATTGAGGCGTGGATGCCTGCCCAAAACGCTTACAGAGAAGTGGTTTCCTGCAGCAACTGCACAGAATACCAAGCCCGAAGATTAAACATAAAATACAGGGAAAAAGAGGGCACTGGACCAAAAGGTTTCGTTCACACGCTAAACTCAACCGCCATAGCTACCGGAAGAACAATAGTGGCGTTAATGGAGAACTTTCAACAGAAAAACGGCTCAATCATTGTCCCAAAGGTCCTGAGGAAATACATGGGAGACATTGAAGAGATAAGTTTGAAACCGTAAACCTTTTAATATCGCCTTGAGAATGTTGAAGGCACGTCCGGAGGATCAACTTGTCTTCAAAAACGAAGCACGTGCGTGACAAATGGCGAGGCAAATCATGGTACATGGTAGTTGCCCCTCCGTATTTCGGCAACGTTGAACTAGGAACAGTGC
>JGI20215J15232_1000123_pt1 | contig 20084 bp, 23 predicted proteins | sample WetSurMetagenome_2_FD_15232 | JGI IMG/M metagenome (IMG submission 15232) | reverse complement strand
TAACAATGTATCTGCATAGTTATAATTATGACTATAAAATTGTAAGTCATCACGATGTAAAATCATTTGAACAAGAAATAAAACGCTTGCTTGAGTGCGGGTGGGAAACAAAAGGCCATCGCTTCACTTCTTTTGATGAGAATGGTCGAATGCTTCTCAATAGAGAAATGCAGCTGAATGTATTTCGATTTATATAATTTTTATGGTAGCTTTGGTTCCCAGACAAAGCTATCGACAAATTCATCAAGTGTGATGTCAACGCCCTGGGATTTTGCGTAATCAACAATACGTTTGGCTGTTGTTAAAGTAGGTTTTCGTTTTCCGTTTTCACAATATGAAATAATTGATTGATGAATCTTGCATTCTCTAGCTAACGCGCGCTGAGAGATGTTGCATTTCTTGCATATATAAGCGATAGCATTATCATAAACATACAAAACTGGCTGTTCATAAGTAACGCCATCAGACTTCATAACAATCATCTCTTCACGCGCTATGCTCATTAAATATCCTCGTAAGATTCAATATCTTTTTGCAGTTGCCGTTCCATCTTCTTAAATGTTTTATCGCGATTCTTTTGTAAAATAAAAAGCATCGAAAATGTAACGCTAAAAGCAACTAAGCCGGTAATAATTACTTGCAAATAAAAGTTCATTATTTTTCTTACCTCAAAGTACCTGCAAGCCAAATCCAAAAACATAAAAAAAGGAAAACTAACATAATCCTGCCTCCTTTTTGCAGCGTTCAAAAACCGCATATGCTGTCTTAATAAAAGCTAAGCCGCCTTCATCGTTGGCATACCTGTATTCAAAATATTTTTTATCCAAGAATCGCTTGAATTCCTTTAATCGCATAATCTCTTTGTCTTTGTCGGTAATCGGTGAATCCATCGTAAGTTTCCTTATATTTATATTATTCATCATCGCCAACTAATCTGTTTAGCTTTGATAATGCGTCTTTTTTGTTCTCAAAGCTGCCATAGCATTCCACAATTTCTTTATAAAAACCTTCTTGAATCACCATCCATGATCCTGTTCGTTTATCTTTCTTAATCTTTACATTTTCCATCTTACGTCTCCTTATTTTTATATTATTCATGCATACTTTTAATACGTTTCTTTAATGCTAATGCTTCTTCTTTTGAATCACAGCGCCCGTAAACTTCATGTATATTGCAACCGCCAATCCGTGCACCGTTTGTGCTGTATCGATTGTATGAATCTACAAACATCGATGCGTAAGATTCACCGCTAAAAACCAACCAGTCGCCCATGTTGCTGTCTCTTCTAATCATTACATTACTCATCTTCGGTTTCCTTATGTTTATATTAATGTTGTCTTGATGAAAGGAAGTATATCGAAGTGATAACACGGTGTCAACATTTAATTGCAGTTAATTTTACACCGAGCAGCGGTGAATTTTCTAAAATTTCGTAACTTTGTTGCTAACTTCGTCGAACTTCGTCGAACTTCGCCGAAGTTCGTCGATAATTCAGGTGCAAAAGTTGACTATTTTCGTATAAATATGTTAAAAATTGAATTAGATAACAATTAGATAACAATTAAGGTTCATAATGCGAAAATGTCCAAAATGTGTTGGCTATAAACAAATCAGTACGATGGGCTGTGTCTATAAAGAATGTGATCGCTGCGACGGGACAGGAGAGATTTATGACAAGCAAGCTGATGCAGAACAAGACAAAGTCAAAAATCCCCCGAAACGCAAGCGACAAATCAAAATGGATAGCATCGCGAAAGCTCGTAGCGAAACAAGCGGGAGCGACAGCGGAGAAGAATGTGCCATGGGCATTAGTGAATCATATTTATCAGAATGAAAAGAAAGCAGGCAAGACTATAAAAGCAAAAGATATTAAGAAAGCAAAAGTCAGCAAAGCTGTAAAATCTTATGTGAGAGAAAAATAATGCGAAATTATGATACGCTTTATTCTGATAACACTAACAAGCCTGCTCCAAAACTTGCATCAGTTCCAATGGGCGATTGCAAAAAAGTGTACGACAAAGTAAACATTTTTTATATGAACAAAGATGTCACGCATCAGATTGATTATGTGCTTGGAAACTTGATACGAAACGTTGGTGATAAAAAAGATTATATTGGGTATGTCGATAAGGGCAGCGTTTTCTTAAAGCCGCTTTATGAAGCGCGATGGAAAAAGAAGGAAGTATAAAATGGCAATGGCATCAGCTTACAAAATGGATGGACTGACATTAAAACAAAAGCGATTCTGTGACCATTATTTTATCCATGGAAACGGTGGTGAGGCCGCAATTTATGCAGGATATCCGCAGCGCTCTGCTTATGAAATAGCCGTTGAAAACTTAAGAAAGCCTCTAATAATTGAGTACTTAAAAAAAAATTCCGGAAAGAGCAAATGGACATTAAAGCTGCATTAGAAGCACAAGGAATATCGAATGAATTCATTGCAGAAACGCAGAGTGAAGCTTATAAATTAGCGCGCGGTGAAGGAGATTATATGGGAATTACGAAAATTAACGACACTGTGCTAAAATGGAAAGGTGAAATTTCTGATAAAAAAGAGTCGCATATATCGGGGACTATCACGCTTGCTGAAGATGCAATTAAGAAAGCAGAAAAAGACTTTTAACTCTCAATCAAATAGGAAATTAAAATGGCATTATCAATTAAAGGCGCACACAAGAAAATGGCTAAAGCTCCGCACGATGCAGGTTCCGCTCTTGGCGAAGCGACTGGCATGGCAGAGCATCACAAAATGATGAAGCATCATCACAAGCAAGCTGAACATCATGCAAAAATGATGCATCATGCTGCAAAAGCTCATGCTAAACATGCTAAACATGCTAAAAAAAAGTAATTGAGGGTGAAATAGGTGTTAAGCGTGATCGCTCACACAGAGCGCATCACGCAGGACATCTCGGAGAATAAAATGCTAATGAACTCAGAAGCAAAAGCACGCGCAGAACTTCTGGGTTCATTGCTTCTTTTTACACGTGTTTTCTACAAACTTCGCACGGGGCGTGATTTCAATTTATCACAACCCGTTGGACGCGAATCACATTATTTAACTATTTCTCAGGCGCTTACTAAAACCCAGCGTGGCAATTCATCGCATCTTATTATTAACTGTCCGCCACGTTATGGGAAAAGTGAATTATGCATTCATTATGTCGCCTGGTGTTTAGCGCGCTATCCTGACAGTAATTTTTTATACGTAAGTTATTCGCATTCATTAGCAAAAAAGCAAACTCAAACTATTAAACAAATTGTTACGTTACCTGAATATAAAGAATATTTTGGAGTGGAAATATCTGATGAAACGAGAGCTAAAGACAACTTTGAAACAACTCGAGGAGGCAGTGTTTATGCTGCAGGTGCTGCGGGAACTATCACAGGCCGCGGAGCAGGAATTCAAGGAGTTGATCGATTTGGTGGAGCTATCGTTATCGACGACATCCACAAGCCGGACGAAGTTTATAGCGACTCGATGCGACGAAGTGTTAATGAATGGTACCTTAATACCCTACAAAGTCGTGTTAACTCGCCTCAAGCGCCTATTATCTTTATTGGACAGCGATTACATGAAGACGACTTAGCAGCTAACTTAATCAATGGTTTTAGTGGCCATGAATTTGATAAAGTAATAATTCCTGCTATCGATGCTGCTGGTAATGCGTTGTTGCCCTCAATGCATTCTCTTGAACAGCTCAAAGTTATGCAAGAAAAAATGGTTTATGAGTTTGCGTCGCAATATCAGCAAGACCCGCAACCCGCAGGTGGCGCTATATTTAGACCGGAGTGGTTTATTAAGCTTGAAGATGAACCAAAGATTCTTGCAACATTCATTACAGCAGATACAGCAGAGACTGACAAAACATACAACGATGCGACCGTCTTTAGTTTTTGGGGTCTATATAAGTTGGAGGGTCAAGATTATGAAACTGATATTTATTGCTTGCATTGGATTGATTGTCTTGAAGATTGGATTGAGCCAAAGGATTTGCAAAGTCGTTTCTTACACTTCTATAGCGAATGCATGCGACATTCAGTCAAACCCAAATTTGTTGCTATTGAAAAGAAATCCACCGGAACAACACTTCTTTCGTCTTTAAAAGATGTGCGTGGTTTGACCGTGATGGACATTGAGCGCAATCGAAGTTCTGGCAATAAAACAACACGATTCTTAGAAGTACAACCCTATGTCGCCACTAAGCAAATTAGTGTGCCATTATTCGCTAAGCATAGCGAAAAAGTTATCGAGCATTGCAGAAAGATAACAGCAAATGATAGCCATCGTTACGATGATATCGCTGATACATTAGCTGACGCGATACGTATCGCACTTATAGACAAAATTGTAATTAACATGGTAACAGCAAACACAAAAGTAAATACTAATATCGCAAAAATGGCTAACACATTTAAGCACGAACAAAATTTGAGGAAAAATTTATGGCGCAGATAGCGAAACGTTATCAAGACGAACTTGATTATATGAAAGATTGCGTTGAAGAATCGTATGCATATTTTAAAGAAAACTATAATCGATTTCATGATTTAAAACGTTTTGTTTTTCGCGACAATCTCTCGGTTGACGCTGAATCAAAGCTTGATGAGCTTAGCATTCCGCCATTGCAATTCAACGTTCTCGAAGCGTATGTGTCTCGTCAGCGTGGTGAGTTCGCCAAACAAGAGCCATCTTTTGTAGTACATGCGCCGCCGGATGCGGGGCCTGTCGATACCAACATGCTTCGTTTCGTTGAGGGACATTTGCGCTCCATCTTATTAGAAGCCAAAAATAATAATTTCGAATCACAAGTTCATACTGACACCATGACGGGTGGCTTTAGCGTTATCGAAGTATCAACTGAATATGAAAACGAGAAAAGTTTTAATCAGAAGATATGTTTTTCCCGCGTGTTTGACCCAACCTTGTGCGGGTTTGACCCCATGGCGCGTGAACCTCACAAAGCCGACGGACAATACATTTATAAAATATATCCGATATACGTTGAGGATTTTAAGCGCGATTTCCCTAATATTGACATTGGCAATCTCATGTACACAAAGTCTTTAGCGGGATTTGCCTGGAGCTATAAGGCGGGCAATAAAGATGTTATCTTGTTATGTGAGTTTTATAAAAAGAAAAAGAAAAAAACAAAGCTGCTCTATTTGGCGAATGGCATGGCAGTGACACCTGATGAGTACGAGCAAATCGTAGCGATGTTTGAAGAATCAAAAACTTTAGCACAAGCGCCAGCAGTCATTCACACACGTCAAACTGAAATACAAACTATCTGTTGCTACCGATTTATAGAAAATAAAGTGATTGATTACAAAGAAACTATCTTTAAAGATTTCCCACTAATATTCGTGGACGGCAATAGCGAATATCTGAAAGAAGCAGGATTTGGTTCGGCAACTACGCAGTTTACGCGTCCTTATATTTACAATGCGTTGGATGCGCAACGCTTAAAAAATGTAGCCGGACAAATCATGGCGCGTGAAATTGAAAATACGATTGCGCACAAGTTCATGGTATCAAAAGAATCCGTGCCCGAAGATTATATCGATGCGTACAATAATATTCAGCGTGCAAGCGCTTTGGTTTATAACGCATTCCAAGAGGACGGCATAACGCCTATTCCTGCACCGCAAGCAGTTCCTCGCGCACCAATGCCGCAAGAAATCATTCAAACCTTTGGTATGATGGACCAATTAATACAAAATATTCTTGGAACATCCGATGTAACGATGGGTCAGCTTGGTGACAATCAAATCTCAGGATTAGCTATCATCGAAGCCGCAACACAATCGAATATCACAGCGATGCCTTACATTACTAACTATCTTGTTGGCTTAAACCAAGCCGCACAAGTTGCTGTTGATTTAATTCCAAAAGTGCATATCGTACCGCGGCAATTGCCGGTTGTGGACAACATGGGCCGAAAGACATATCAAAGCGTAAATGATAATCAGCAAAACAGTATCAACCTTAGCTCTCTACAACCAGGCTCCTTGAAAGTTATTGTTGAAGCGGGCGTTAACTTTGAAGTTCAACAGACGCGTTCATTACAAATGCTTACATTGTTATCGCAAACTTTCCCAGCGCTTGCCCAGCTGATTAATAGCAAAGGCTTGCCAATTATTCTTGATAACATCGACGTTCGTGGCGCTGAAGAATTGAAGCAGCTAGCTGACCAATTTATGCAAGAAATGGCACAGCAACAAGCAGCGCAACAAGGACAGCAACCGCAGAATCCTGTGCTTATCAGAGCGCAAGTCGAATCGCAAAAAGCACAAATGAATGCGCAACTTAAGACGCAAGAAATGCAGATGAAGAATGCGCATAAACAAGCTGAATTACAATTGCAAGCAGAGCAGATAAAGAATGAGCAACTGAAAACGCAATTGCAATATTTAATTGACCATCAAGACCAACTGGTTCAACTAGATAAAGCTAACACAGAGCGTGAAGTGCATCATGCTGAGCTCGGATTAAAACATAGCGAACATCTGCATGATGTGACAAATTCGCACATACAACACATGAAAGATTTTGCTACACTCGGGTCGGCGGAAAAACCTTAACATTATAGGCATAGTGTTAGACGTTGTTCTTATCATCACGCTAGTCATCTCAGGCTAGCGTGGTTACTCTCTTATTAATCAATTCATGCCCCTCTAGAAAAGCCACTACATCAGCTTTTTGATAAAGAACGCGACCACGTATTTTTCGATAAGGAATCCCACGGCCAAGCCATCGTTCATTTTCTAAAGTTGCAGCTGATATTCCCCGAACAGGTGCCACAGTTTTTTGGTTAAAGAATGCTGACATCGGAGCATCCCAAAACTCTTTAATAAGCTCACTATCTGGCTTTGGATTGAGTAGAGAGCGAGAACGCTTCGCTTTGATGGGTTTATCAGTCATAGAACACTCCTGTTGATTCTGGTTAGTAAGAAATACTTATAACTATATCGAACTTAGTCTGTAAATTCCACGTCTTCTCATCGAGCCCTCGCCGAGTCCTCGAGTAAAAATCGCTTAACATATTTCCTCAATCATGTCATGGGGGCAAAACCGACCCTTTTTGCCCCATTTTGCCGCTCACAAATTCCCATACATAAACTAAACCTAGCGTAAAAAGTTATAGGTTAAGTTTATGTGTTCATTTGTCCTGTGGATAACCTGTGGATAACCTGTGGATAACTATTTATATGATTACTATTTTGTGCTATATATGAAGTAGTTATAAGATAACGTGCGTATGAGCACGGAATTACCAACCATGGGCAACTGGTCCGACTAGTGGAAGCTAGGTCTCTACCGTGACGGGGTTAATTGTCAGAAGGCTAAACATGACCGAAAATCAACCAGACGTACAAGATAATAATGAGCAAATTGCTGAGAAGCTTTTGCCACAATCGCAAGTAAATGATTTGGTGGGTACTGCGAAGAGCAAGGGTTATCAGAAGGGTTATCAGCAAGCGATGGCTGAACTTCAGAACCAGCAGAATCAAGGAATGGGCGGCATGGCAGCAAGGAGCAATCCAGTTGACCATGGCTTATCGCAAGATGCTGTTCAGCAAATGATTGCTGATGAGTTATCGAAGCATCAACAAGTGCTTAATGATAATGCGACACGTGCTCAGCAAGAAGCGGAAGGTCGTCGAATTCTCAACGAACTCGCCATGAAAGTGAACGATGCGAAGGGAAGATACGATGACTTTGACGATATTACGTCAAAAGTTGATTTTAGCAAGATTCCGGAAGTGCTTCATTACAGTAATTTGGCAGACAATGCGGGCGATGTTTTATACGACTTGGCTAAAAATCCAGGGAAGATAGGAACATTACGTGCGTTAACGCCTGAATTAGCTGCGTTAGAAGTGAAGCGTTTGTCTGATTCGATTAAAGCCAATCAGCAGGCATCGAATAGACAAGTTCCGCCGGAGCCGATGGGTCAAGTGAAGCCGAGTTCTGTTGGCATGGACTCTGGCGTAAAGACACTTCGCGACTATAAAAGGCAGTTTCGCGGATAACTAGAAAGCCAGCGTCTAATTTTAACTTTTGTTAATTCTTAGAGGCTCATCATGGCTACTTCAAATATTTTACAACAGGTGCAGACATATCAAATGTCATCACTTGCGTTGCTACAAAATTTATCTTGTTTTATTTACACTGCAAATACTAAGTTTAAAGATTTTGAAAAATTAGAAGCAAACTTAGGTTCAACCGTTACATTTGATTTACCACCACGTTTTTCTAGCAATACCAGTTTAGTAGCTACTTTCCAGAACGTTCAACAACGTGTTCAGAACTTGACAGTTGGTAATGCTTACAACGTCGCTTATGCATTCAGCAACCAAGAATTCATCTTCAATGTCGAACAGTATATGGACCGCTTTGGTAAATCCGCGGTTGCAGAACTTGGCGCGATTGTTGAAACTGATGTTGCGTCTAACTGCGTAACTAATACTTACCGTTTTTACGGGGATGGCGTTACCGCAATTAATAGCTACGGTCAATTATCACAAGCTTTAGCTTTCTTTAGAAACTATGGCTCGCCACGTAATGATATTAAAGTTTACTTGAGTGATTTAGCGGTTCCTTCGATTGTTAACTCAGGTTTAAACCAATTCGTTATCGATCGTAACGAAGAAATCGCAAACAGCTGGATGATTGGCGATTACGATAATGCATCTTTTTATCGTTCAAACTTATTGCCAACGCATACTGCAGGTAATGTCGGTGTCAATGGCACAACGTTAACTGTAATCAGTATTAGTAGTGACGGTACGCAAATTACTTTCAGTGGCGCTGGTACAAGTGATGCATCGGCGATTTTCCAATACGATAAGCTACAATTTCAAGACAACGTATCGGGTCAGCCAAATCTTCGCTTCTTAACATTTATCGGACATCAACCATCCGGCAACCCTGTTCAAGTCCAAGCAACAGCGGCGGCTGCTTCTGATGGTTCGGGTCATGTTGTTGTCACTGTGTTTCCTGCATTGATTAGTTCTGCTGGCGACCAGAATCAAAACATCAATAATGCTATTGCGTCTGGCATGCAAGTTAAAGTACTCCCAACGCATCGCGGTGGCGCTATCATGGGTGGCGATTCATTATTCTTAGCAATGCCACGTTTGCCTGAAGAAGTTCCATTCCCAACGGCAAATGCAGCTGATCCAGATACTGGCGTTGCAATGCGTATGTATTACGGTTCGATGTTTGGGCAAAACCAACGTGGGTTTGTGAACGATGTTATTTGGGGTTCTACTGCAGTACCTGAATATTGTATGGAACTGGTATTCCCACCATCACAAGGCTAAACGATGATAGTTAATAATCTTATCGCTAACGCATGGATTTTAGCTGGCATAGTCGCCAGAGACCTCGATGATGTATCGGGGTCTCAGGGGGCCGATGGTTTATTTTGGCTGAATCAAATCTTAGCTGAAAAGAGTATTACTGCGCGTTATATACCTTTTTATACACACAATGTTTTTAATACAGTGGTTGGGCAAGAAACTTATTTTGTAGCCAACCTCGTTGAATTAGAAACCGCAACATTTAATATTGGTCCTGTTCGATTCGAGATGCGCCTTGATAATCGTCGCCATTATTTCGGCGCCCCTCGTGTAGATAATATTGAATCTTTGCCATACCACTATTATTTCGAACGTGTGTTAGGTGGTGGCAATATCTATCTTTATTTTATTCCGAATACAATTTATCCCATTAAAGTCACCGGCCGTTTCGCTTTAAATCAAGTGGCAGCTACCGATGATTTAAGTACGCAAGTTGATGCCTTTTATCAATCGTACTTAATGTATGAATTAGCAAATCGATTATGCGATTGGTACAAGATTTCTTTACCGCCTTCAACATTGGCGCAGCTAAAGAAATTTGATGATACATTTGCTGATTTAAATCCAATGGATTTCACAATCAAGACCACATCAACGCTTACCAAAAATGGAGGATTTAACTGGGGTCAAGTCAATATTGGCCGTGGTTGGACAACGCCATGATGACGCAGCAGTCATCCGGTGATAAGCGCTTACAGTTTCCACTGGATAGACCCGCTGAGCTTGATATTGTGGGTGGCACGAAGTTTGGTCGTTATCCAAAGATTTCTACAGAACAAACCATCAACATGATTGTTAGTGATGGCGCGCTTGTTCATCATTACGGTTATCAAGCCGTGGCTGAAATTGGTAATGGTACAGCACGTGAAGTTTATTCAAGTCCCAAGTTTGAGCATTTGATTGTTGTTGTTGGCAATGGGGTTTATACGGTAGGACCGGCCCCATACCCTGTCTTGCGTGTCGGAACATTAGCATCGCGTGATGGCTTTGTTTACATTGCTGAAAATACAGCAAATCAAATTGCGATTGTGGATGGATCATTTGTTTATATATTTAATTATGCAACAAATGTATTCACTAAAGTAACGGTTCCTTTTGAGCCGGTTTATATTACTTATCAAGATACCTATTTTATTGCCGCTGATGGCGCATCCAATCAATGGTTTTTATCGGCGAATAGTGATGGTACGAGCTGGCCAGCAGGGGCCGGCAATGTCGGATTGTTTCAGACAAAACCTGCAACGATGGTTGCCGTTCAAACATTTGATAGACAATTATTAGTAATGGCGCAAACAGGTACAGAATCGTGGACTGATGTGGGTAGCTCACAAGCAACACCATTATTCCCTTATCAACGTAACAATTCATGGTCTATCGATTACGGTTGCTTAAGTGCACAAACAATTGCAACAGGCTATGGCATGACCGTTTGGCTTGGTAACAATGAGAAGTCTGGCATTACATTACAGGTATCAACAGGCGGTCAACCGCAACAGATTACGAATGATGGTTTAGAATTTTTATTTAGCTCGCTAACAGCGCCACAAGATTCATACGGATTTTTGTACAAACTCGATGGACATATTTACTATCAATTTACTTTTGTTACCGACAATTATACGTTTGTATATGATTTTAGTACGCAAATGTTTTTTACGATGCAAGATGTGGATAGAAATTATCATATTGCAAAGCGTATTGCGTTTTTTGATAACTCGTATTATTTCGTGTCGTTTGCGGATGGCAAGTTATATCAAATGGGTTCGGAATTTTTAACATTTAATGGCGCAGAGATTCCACGTATACGTGTTTGCAAGAACATACGTTTGCCCAATCTGGATAGATTTGTTATTGATTGTATCTCGATTACGTTAGAAACGGGTATTAATCCTAACTTTATTACAGGCAATAATGGTTATTTGTTGGAAGAAGATGGGTCATTTTTATTGCAAGAAGATTTGACGTCATTTTTTTTATTGGAATATACGCCAACTTTTACATCAACGGCATCTTCATCGGCGGTTGATTTATCGATATCAAAAGATGGCGGTTATTCGTACGGTAACATTGTAACGAAATATTTAAGAGGATTGGGTCAGCGGGCCAATACATTTCGATTCTGGAATATTGGTGGCAATCAAAACGACATGGTATTGCAATTTCGTTTTTGGGGTTTAGGTCGTTTTGTCATTATTGGTGGTGAAGTGGATGTGCATGTATGAATATTCCTAACCTTCCGCATCCTTTTATTCCTTTAATGGATCCAAATAACAAAAATGTTATGCATCCGACATGGCAATTGTACTTTAATCAATTAAATACACAGTTGCAGCAGAATACACAAAACGCCATTAATGTCCCGGTTATTAAAAGTGACGCGAATGGCACGGCGACACAAAAGATAAATGCGATTGCAACAAATGCGAATAATATTGGTGCGTTGGTTTATAATGGTGATACGAACTTATTGTATGTGAATATTAATGGCACATTTAAACAGATAGTGACCTTGTAAGGACAAATTATGCAAAATATGAATCCCTTTGCCAATATTGTTGGCGGCGCAAATTCATTAGTGAGTGGGCTTTCAAGTATGTTTGCGCCAAATCCTGCTAATTCCGCAATGCCTTATTTAAATCAAGTGCCGGGCATGCTGCAAAGTACATTAGGACCTTATAATCAATTTGGTCAATTTGCTGGCGGTCAATTACAGAATCAAATTGGTCAATTACTTAATAACCCAACAGCATTAATGAAAATGTTAGGTGGTGGTTTCCAACAATCGCCAGGTTATCAATTTAGTGTTGACCAAGCAACGAATGCTGCTAACAGAGCAGCGGCGGCAGGTGGCATGGCAGGAAGTCCAGCTGAACAACAAGCTTTGGCGGGAGCCGTGACTGGATTAGCGAATCAAGATTATCAGAACTATTTAAATAGTATCATGGGTTTGTATGGCCAAGGATTGGGTGCAGCACAAAACATGTTTGGCACAGGTGCAGGGGCGGCTAATCAAATAGCGCAAGGATTGCAAACCAATTTAGGTAATCAGGCGAATTTGGCTTATACCGGACAACAGAATCAAAATATGATGCAAGCAGGTGGCGCTGGACAGATTGCTGGTGCATTAGGTGCTATTCCGGGTATTGGTGCGTTATTGAAGCACCGGTTATAGGAGATATTATGCTAGATTTTAAACCGCTTGATTTTGCAGCAGCGAATCCTTTTCTCCAAGGATTGCAATCGTCATGGTCTCTTCCAGGGCAATATGCGCAAGCAATGGCAGCGCCCGGATTGACGCAAGCTAATCTTATCCAGCAGCAAGCGGCGGCACAATATGCGCCACAAAATGCATATCAAGCGTATTTACAAAATATTGCTAAGACACAGGAAGAACAAGCTGCGGGGCAATATGCTGTGCCAAAATTATTAGCGCAGATGGCGATACAAAATCAGCAAGCGGCATTGGATGCATTAAAAGTGCAATATCCAGGTTTGATTCCGGGCGGTGTTGCGGGTCAATTAGCGGCGGCAGATATTTTAAAAGCTCGTGGTGGGCAAGGCTATCAAGCGCCAACATTAACGGGGATGGCCGCCGGCCCAACATTACAATCAACAGGCGGTATTCCAACATCATTGACGCCGGGTCAGTTACCACCAGATTGGCAAGCAGGCACTGGCGCGTCTGCAGCAGATACAGCGACGATGGATGCGACAAATAAACCTCCGCTTACGCAAACACAACAACAGCAATTACAACAAGCATCGGCAGGACAACCTTTGACAATTTCGCCAAGTCAAGCGCCTGGATTAGCCGCCTCAATGCCAACAGCAGCGCAACCAGCAGCGCAACCAGCAGCGCAACCAGCGCAACCGATGTCCGATGCTGATTTAATTACGAATTCGATTACATCCGATATTCAAGCGAAAAAAGCGAGCGCTGAATTACGTCAGCAGCAAGCGCAAGGTTATGATTATTCGCAATTGCCGCCGGATAATAAGCGTCAACTTATTGCGCAAGCGCGTGCATTTGGTTTTGATGATACAACGGCTAATAAAGAATTATTACAAAACAAGACAATTAATGATTTGGCGAGAGAGAAGGGTTTCGACCCAAATGACCCATCAACATGGCCTAATCCGCTTTATGCGCCAACGGCTTATACGTTACGCCAAGTGCAGCAACGTGAGCAGGCGCTTGCCGTATTGAAGCCGATTAGTGAATTTGTCACCGATGCTTATTCTAAATATCCTTCGCGCTTCTGGGGATTGTCACCATCGCAATTAAAAGACCAGATGTTAGGAATGAATATTAACGATCAAGCCAGAATCGTGGCGGCAATGGGTTTGACTCCCGATTTAGCTGCCGAGCGCATGAAAGCATTAGGTGGACAAGTTGGGATTGGCGCTATCCGTCATATGGAAGATGCATCATTAAATCGTGTTAAAATTATTACGGCAGGAATGGACCCAAGAGTGCTTCAGCTTGCTAATAATATGATTAATGACCAAGTAGAAAATGCCGTTCAGAATGCACAAAATGTATTTAAGCAAAGACCCGGTGCTGCAATTAATGCGGCGATGAATGCGGGAAAAGGGTCTTATAAATTAAGTAACGGTAAGACATATACCGATGCTGATATTGAAAATACAGCTAAGAAAAATAACATGACTGTTGAACAAGTTAAACAACATTTTGGAATCCAGTAATTATGGCTGTCGACCTATTTAAAGAACCAGGATTACAAGGACCACAAGCCTCAGCTAGTGGCCCGGTCGATTTATTTAAAGAGCCCGGTCTTTCTCCTGCGCCGCAAATTCCACAAGGTGCGCCATCCTATGCAACAGGTGGTCTGGGATTAGCGAGCTCATTTGTTCGTGGCGTAACAGATCCAATTGCGCAATTACTCAAGTCAAACATTATTCCAGGTACCGGAATAGAGCAACAATTGTTAAAATATTATCATCAAGCTGCACAATCTCCGCAAGGCGTCTCGGATAATGGTCCGAGTGCAATGCAACAACATATAGTGAATACATTAGGTAGCATAATGCCATCTGGTATTGCTAATACGTTACTTAATAAAACTCCTTCGCTTCAAGAATTATTTCCAATGGCATCTGATTTTGGTCAGAATGTAATGGGACAAAATATAGCGCATGGAATCGGTGGATTAGTTCCCGCAGGAATAGCTGCAGCAGCAATGCCAGCGTCTTCCGCGTTACGTGCACTTCCTATAGTGGGCCGTGCATTAGCGCCGGCAGCACAACAAATGTCTCTAAGTTCAGGATTATTTGGTGCTGCAGAACATCCGGAACATCCTGTTTTAGGCGGATTAGCAGGTACGGCTGAAGGATTGGCAGTTGGACAAATTCCGGGAATTATTGGTGCGGCCGTAAAAGGTATAAAAGGAATTCCTGCAGCATTTCAGGCTTTAAAAGCGCCAGAAGAAGCGCAGAAAATGTATGAAGCAGCGGTAGGAAAATTGCCAGAAGATGTGATGAATACACAAAATAACCAAGCTATATTAGATAATGCTGAAAAACAAGTTGAGATTGCCAATACTAAATATAAAGATGTAAAAGATACAGCGGAAGCATCAGGTTTTGCGTCTGATTTTAATCCAGGCGGAATTAAGATCAAACCTTATCCGCAATTACGAAATACATTGGATGATGTGTCTGAACGATTAGGTGTAAGTCCAAAATTATTAGCTACTATAGAAAGATACAAGAATAACCCGACATATGATAATGCACATGCTTTGCAATCACATCTTGGAAAAGAAGCGGCGCGTATCGGATCGTTATTTAATAAAACGCCTGAAGATGATTTAACCGTTCAGGCATTAAAAGATGCTAGAAACAGCGTTAATACCCGTATTGAGCAAGCATTTGAACGCTCAGGTAATAAAAATTTAATCAAAAAATATAATGATGCATCTGACTTTTATAAGAAGAATGTTGTTCCTTATCGTGAGAAACCTGAAATAGCGAGAGTACTTCAAGGTGGGCAATTTCCTACAGATATAATAAGTGTAATATCAAGAGATGATCCAGATGGATATAATAAAGTATTAAGAAAACATATAGCACAAAATCCATTTCAATCGCGAACATTTATGGCCCAAGCATTGGCACAACATGTCACTCCCGCTAATTCAAAAGTTGGGCTCACATTAAGTGATATCGTAAATGGTTATGAAAATATTCCAAGTGTTATTAAAGATATTGGAAAATCAGTACAACTTTCGAAGAATATGAAATCATTTAAACAATCAGCATTAATTAGAGAAAAAGCATCTAAGGCCATAACAGACGCAGCAAAAGTTGGTGCAGGGGCACTTGGTATTGGTTATGGTCTTAAAAAATTACATGACATTCTTTAGGTAAAAACTATGGCATTTACACCATCATATATAAATTACATGACAAGTCCGAGTCTGGAAGAATACTTCACAGACAAAGCAACAACGCTTAATCTAAGCAATGGTTATGTCTGGTTTTTCCAGGATGCAGCAAGAAGTATCGGCAATCCTGTTTATCAAATTACTGGAACTCCCGGTGCTTATTCATTTATCACCTATGGATTTTATGATACTGGCGGTCAATGGCGTGTTAATTTAAACAGCCAAGGTTCTTTTGATGAAGCGATTTATTATTTGCCTTATGATTCAAGCGGCAATGTTCAGCTCTATTTTATTCAAGTTTATAACAGCGCGGGTGTATTTCAATTCAGTCGTGAAGCATGGCCGTCTGGATTAGTGCCTGGAAGTGGTGGCGGCGGCGGTACGATTATATCGCAATCAAATAATTTTATTATTAATTCGCAATTTATTACGGGCAATGATTATAACGGAACAGGTAAAATTCCAACAGGCGGCACAGGTGTTTATCCTGTAGCGCAAGGCGGATGGACATTTGAGCGTCCTCCTGCTTCAACTTCAACCGACTTTGTAACCTTTAACGAATTATTTTATGGCACCGTTCCTGCAGGCAATCCTGACCAACAAGTTACGATTCAATGTACTGCGGCTGGAACTGATGCGTATAAATATTTTGGTATTCGATGGGAAAATGTAAATAAATTCCAGAATCAAGGCGCTTTTACTTTTTCATTTACGGGTGTTTCTAATTCATCCTCCGCTATTGTTCAGTTATTATTAATACGAAATTGCGGTAGTGGTGGTTCAACGCCAGCGCCTATTTTATTAGATACATATACCATCTCAGGTTCTTATGCGAACTTTACGACCACTTTTACTTTCCCAAGTAATTCAGGTTTAGTAGAAGGGGCGGGAAATTTTGTTGAATTGGCGCTAAGTTTTCCACCCACGACATCATTTAATTTATCCTTTACTAACTTTATTTTTACACAAGGAACTGTGGCATCGCCGATATTGGGTCCTATTACGGGCGAATCCCAATTGGCTGCATTACCTGCATCATTACCACCACCTGATACGCAAGGGATGGATTTATATTTGCCATTAGTATTAACGCCGGGTGGCATGACATATGATGCATCAAGTATTGGTCAAGTCATGGCGACAATGGGTACGACCGTACCTGTTAGTTGGTTATTGATGAATGGCGCACAATACGATCCAAATACGTGGTCATCTGACGGAATTCCTTATCAAAGATTATTTAATGTATTATGGAATTCATCCATTAATATGTCAGCGGGCGGCACAGGCCCCACATTTACAAGCGCGCTACCTTTAGCAAGTGATGCAACAACATTAATAATTTCTACTAATAATGCCGCATCACAAACGGCAGCTACTGATGGAACGGTGGCAACAGGATTTACTTTTAATCCCGCTAACACGCCTGCTGTCCCTGGTAGTGCGACCTACAATTTATTATGTCCTACATGGACTAGCACAGGATTTATTATTTATTGTTTGTCGACAGGTGTTGGATTTCAACAAACCGTCGATGTTTCAACGGGATTTAATTTCTTTTATGAAACTGATTATAAGGACGCGACACCTCGACAATTGATTTATGTATCAAATGTTGGGACAGGCGCTTCATTAAAAGTAGGTTCGGGAACAGCAAAACATTTTAATACTGCCAACACGACAACTAAATTTTATGTTTGGTATCAAGTAGATGGCGTAGGTAATGATCCAGCAACAGCCGGCATGACAGGCATTAAAGTTAATTTATTAAGTGCTTATACATCGGCTGATGTTGTATTAGCAACATCCCGCGCACTATCTGGTCACCATCAAGATTTTATTACATTTACATCGGGAAGCACTGTTCCGACATCATCATATTTTAATCTAAATACAACACAGGGCGCTGTGTATGTTTGGTATAAAGTGAATGGAGCAGGAACAGACCCCGCAGCGGCGAGTATTGGTGTTGAAGTTGATATATTAAGCACAGATGGCGCTAGCGCTGTCGCGAAGGCAACACAAGCGGCAATTAATAAACGATTCTTTGCAGTCCCTAATTTCCAAGGTGTGTTTTTACGTGGTAATGATACAAACGCAATTTTTGATATCGATGTTGCGGGTCGCTGGTCTTATAATGGAATTACAAAAGGTGCAACACCTGGTACTTTCGAATTAGGACAAAATCAAAGTCATGACCATGTATTAAATGGCGTTTATTATACAGGCGCTACAAGTGGTCCTCCAGGATCGGGCGGCGCATCACGTGATTTTTTGCCTCCCGCTATTAGCGCAACACAGGGCGATCAAGAAAATATACCCGTCAACGCATCCGTTAATTATATGATTAAATATTAGGAGTTTTTATGGCACAAAAATTAATTCAAATACGCGACATTAACGGCTATGTAGTTAATGCATTAAATGGGACAACTCCTAGTGATTTAATCTATGGTGTAAAATTAGTCGCAAGCGCTGAGCAACACATGACCGCACCGACTGGCGCACAAGTGGCTTATATAAGCTATTCGCCAAATCAAGATAATGTCTTTGTTGATACAAGTGGCGCAACAGCCATTGTTTATACTGGCACCTTAGGCGCTGTAACTGCGCAATTGGTTAATCCGAATGGGATGTATATTACTTTCCCGGCAGGAGCTAAAATATCACTTGTTTCGGATGGCACACCGTTTGTTGAAGTTCAATTTTTTACTATAACTCCGGGTCAGGGATTACAAGGTTAATTAGGGGAATACAATGGCAAGCTCACCAATTTCAGGATTACCCGCCGCGACTGCCGGTCAAGCAACAGATTTATACGTTATCGTTGATACCACTGACCATTCACAGGCGCCGACGGGAACCGATAAAAAATTAACGGGGACACAATTAATTAATTTTGTCGCTTCCGTTACCTCTGCTTTAACTTTTGTCGGGAATTGGAATGCTTCTACCAACACGCCTACACTAACTTCAAGTGTTGGGACTAATGGTAGTATTTATGTTGTGAGTGTCGCAGGTAATACGGCGCTTGATGGAATTGGTTCATGGGCGGTTGGTGATTGGGCCGTTTTTGATGGCGTATCGAATACATGGACAAAAGTTTTAGGATCATTTACTGGAGCTTTATTAGCGGCAAATAATTTATCGGATGTAGCTAATGCCGCAACTTCTCGAACCAATTTAGGTTTAGGCAATGTGGCTGTAGAAAATACTGGAAATACTGTTATTGATGTATCGGGTGCGCTTGAACAAAATTCTCCGCAACATACCATCACCGGCAATAGTTATACCTATCTATCAACGGATAGAGGCAAGACAGTTATTCGAAATAATAGTTCAACCAATATGACTGATACATTGCCGCAAGCCACTGGCTCATTTGGCAATGGTTGGTTTGTCTGGTTAACCAATAATGATGCAACAGGTAATATTACCATTACCCCGACAACATCAACCATTAATGGTGTTGCTACATTTACATTAACAGCAGGAAGTACGACACGCATTGTTTCAGACGGGACAAATTATTGGGCATTAATAGGTGCGGCAGGTGGTGGTGGTGTAACAAGTTTTAATACCCGAACAGGCGCTGTTACGTTAACAAGTGGTGATGTTACGGGCGCTTTGACTTATACGCCATTAGCGCCTGCTAATAATTTAAGTGATGTATCAAACGCAGCAACAGCAAGAACTAATTTGGGATTAGGAACATCTGCCGTTGATAATACAGGAAATACTGTTATTGCGGTAAGTGGTGCATTAGAACAAGCAACCCCGGCGAATGCGCAAGCATTAACAAGTTATGCTTATTTATCGACAGATAGAGGAAAAACGGTTATTCGTTCCAATGCAGCAGTAACGATGACTGATACATTATCACAAGCAACAGGTAACTTCGGTGATGGATGGTTTGTGTGGGTAAAAAATAGTGATGCTTCTGCAAGCGTCATTATAACGCCGACGACATCTACCATTAATGGTGGCTTAACTTATACAATTCCAGCTGGAAATACTGCTCGCATTAGCTCTGATGGCACTAATTATGAGGCGTTTATTTCTTCTAGCGCTAGTGGTGTTGCAAGTTTTAACACACGTACAGGTGCCGTAACATTAACCAGCGGCGATGTTACAACAGCATTAGGTTATACTCCCTTAGTTCCCAGCAATAACTTAAGTGACTTAACCAATACAACGACGGCGAGAGCCAATCTAGGGTTAGGCACGGCGGCCGTACTTAACACAGGCAATACGGTAATAGCCATTAGTGGTGCATTAGAACAAGCATCACCTGCCAATCCACA
>JGI20215J15232_1000122_pt1 | contig 20089 bp, 21 predicted proteins | sample WetSurMetagenome_2_FD_15232 | JGI IMG/M metagenome (IMG submission 15232) | reverse complement strand
CTCCCACCAGAAATCCCCTTTATCAAATCTTTTTTCAGCTGATTCGGCATACGGCTCAAGATGGTGAGCAATCGCCGGATAATTTTCTTTCAGCCATCTCCATTTGTTTTTCGCAACGCCCGATTGAGTATGTGTCCACCCTTTCGGTATTAAAATAATATTCTTACCACTTCTGGGGGGATGATATCGCTTGATATCTTTACTAAATACAAATGGTTTGATCAAGTCCTCACTCTTTGGATCTTCTTCAATCAATTTCTCCTTTGTTTGATCATCAATCACAAAGGCTTTGTTCAACCCGGTTTTTATCCCGTANTAGACCGCTCCCATCACATACTCTTCCAACGGGGTCCCCACGCTCTGCAGCTTCTTCAGCAGATTCTCTTTCCGCGTATCGCTNAGCGTCCACCCGCCATCTGTGAGTGTTCTTTGATCAATTGGGTGCTTTCGTGCGTTAACATAACCGGCAAGGTCAGGGACATCAACAGTCTCAACGGTTGAAACACAGAATTCTTTATTCGGTTTGTTGTTCGATACCCGGAGGATACACGGATACGTGTTCGCGGTTTTGAAAACCGTCAGATCACAAAGGTTCACGATCTCCTCGATCTGCTTCGTTAGCAAAAATTTCCGCAAGGGGCGTGCATCGTTAATTCGGAGAAATGTTTCCGGAATAACAAACGCAAGCGACCCCTTGGGACGAAGTAGCTGAAAGCCCTTTTCGATGAAATAACCATAAATCCCGGCACCTTTTGCGTAAACATCGTAATGTGTCTGAAAGTACTCGTCCCGTGCTTTTATGGTAAAAGGCTTGTAAGAGGGGGGCGCTCCGATAATCGCATCGAAGCCCAGATTATCGAAGACATGCGGAAATGCCTGCTGCCATGAAAAAGCATTAACCTTGTGGCGTTCCTCTGCATTGAATGGATGCTCCTGCTGGCCCGAAAAGTAGTCCATTGCTATCAGGGCGTTGCCGCACCGGATCGAACTTTTCAGGCACAAACAGATTTCCCGCAAACGGTCTGATAAAATATTTCCTGATCCTGAAAACCTGCACTCCTCAATGAATGAAAGCAGAAGGATAAAACGAGCCACACTGACTGATTCGGGATCGATGTCGGTGCCATAAACTGATTGGCGTGACAATTCCCGCAGTAATTCTACTCTTTTTTCCAGAGGATCCGTATCTTGGATCTGATGATGGGCAAGGTACCGGTACGCAGCAAGTAAAAATATCCCAGAACCACACGCGGGATCAAGTATCCGGATCCCCGTTCCACGTTCTGATTCCGGTTCCCTGATCAGATTGCCAATCGCTTCCTTTACGACATAAGCGACTACTGCCTCGTTCGGGACGTTAACGCTTCCCGTATAGAGCACCGCAGACTTTGCGGCATGCGTTACGCGGAATCCCTCGCTGATATGAATCCTTGTCCCCAATAAGTGTTCGAAGACTACAGCAAGNTGCCCAATTGGGAGNGTGGACATGGGCACGGGAAATTTCTCCGAATCCATTAATCGTATAACTTCTCGAAGNTCATCATCGGGAACAGCGGGNANGGGGTTGGGGCCGTCTGGCCNTTTCTCGAAGAGGATATNCNGGCTGAGCCCGGCATCTGANCACGAACGCGCCATGCGTCGGCTGATACCTTCACTTCCAGCAAGAAGGGCAAGTGTTCCGGGCTCTACAAACCCGCAATCCTGTCCGGTTCTAAGGAAGAGGACCTGGAGAATTGATGAAAGAATTGTATAATTCAGGTCGTGATCAGTAATCGCGTGGCAATCCTGAACCAGCCGGCGGGCGAGGAGATCCTGTAAGGGTTCAAGTGTCTGAAGAAAAACCTCGGCCTGATTGGATAAAGATATTGATGCAATGGTATCTGATCTTTTAGATTCCGGCATTCGGATAATAATTGGTTCGGGTGCGGATAATTTTGTTGAAGTATGGTTATTGAATTGGAGTAATTTCTCTGGTACTTGAACAATTGGCACCTGGAGAAGACCATGAATTATGAACAGTTTTGAACGATGTACCTTCCATTTTTCTGCGTGGGTTTGTAAGGGATGAACTAAAAATTAACGGAAACAGGAANAATCTTGTGATACACTGTTAAGCCTTAGAAAAAACAAGAGTATGACAACAACCGGAGGGTTATATATCACACTGCNATGCGATGAGCCGGTTACCCAGCTGAAGGTAAAACCGAAGATGACCGTGAATGAGCTGGTCATTGCGATGGGAAAAGCCGGTGCGTATAATGGCGGGGCACTGTCAAGAGCGGCAAACACTTATGAACAGATGCTGCGCGATAACCAGGCAACAAAATTCTTCGGACTTGCCGGCGCGATGGTGCCTGCCGGTATGGGCGGGATCGTTTCCGATCTCGTGAAAGCCGGGCATATCGATGTGCTTGTATCGACCGGCGCAAATCTTACCCATGACATAATCGAGGCGATCGGGTGCCGGCACTTCCACGGTACTGCGTTCTGCAATGACATTGAGCTCCGGCATGACGAAATCAACCGTATTTACGATGTTTACCTCCCTAACGAAGCTTTTGAGCACTTTGAGGATTTCATGCAGAACGTCTTTAACAAACTCGAACCCGGTAGCACAATCTCGATTTCCGGGCTTCTCAATCACATCGGAAACAACCTGAAATCCGGCATCCTCCATACCGCTGCGAAAAAAAATATCCCCGTTTACTGTCCCGCAGTCCAGGATTCGATGGTCGGTCTCCAATACTGGCTTTTCTCTCAGACAAATACGGTAACGGTCGATGCATTCGCAGATATGCCGGCCCTCATGGATACCTGCTTCACCACAAAAAAAGCCGGGGCACTCCTGGTTGGCGGCGGTGTGCCGAAAAACTTCATTCTCCAGAGCATGCTGATGACTCCCAACGGTTTTAACTATGCAGTCCAGCTTACCGGGGACCGCCCGGATCTCGGCGGACTCTCCGGTGCTACCCTTGATGAAGCCCGCTCGTGGGGAAAGATCACGGCAGAGGCACAGGCAGTTACCGTGTATGGCGACGCGACAATAACCCTCCCTATGCTAGTCGCAGCAGTTCTGGAGCGGTTGTAATATGACTGAACTGATTCTTGCGCTCGATGTACCTGAAAAGAAGAAGGCGCTTGCTATTGCACATGCATGCGCACCATATCTTGATGGTATTAAACTCGGTTACCCGCTTATTCTCTCATGCGGACTTTCTATAGCGCGGGAGCTTGAGGAAGAAGATCTCCCGCTTATCGCTGATTTCAAGGTAGCCGACATCCCGAATACGAACCGGCTGATCGCAGAGCAGGTATTTGATGCAGGGTTCTCATCCATCATCTGCCACGGATTTACCGGAAAAGACGCCGTGCAGGCTTGTGTCGATATCTCTTCTGATTACGGGGCTGCGTGTTTCGTTGTAGCAGAGATGAGCCACCCGGGCGCTACAGAATTCTTCCAGGGAGGGACCGCGGAGCGTATCGCTCATCTTGCGATGGAGTGTGGGGCAGATGGTATCATAGCTCCTGCTACCCGTCCTGACCGGGTAACCGTGCTGCGAAATATCGTTGGCAACCGGAAGATCCTCTCACCAGGTATCGGTGCTCAGGGCGGGGATGCCGATGCGGTCGCCAGACTCGTTGACGGAATTATTGTGGGTCGCGCGATCTATGAGGCAGACAACCCGGGCAACGCGGCAATGGGTTTTGGCCGAGTCCGTTCGGCGTAACAATATATAAATAACCTCCATTCTGTGACCAGATCCGGGTATGCGCGGCTGATTATCCAGATATTGACCGTTCATTGAACTAAAAGGTTCTAAATATTTATTAAGGACTTGTACAATGTTATAGTATGGATTGGACTGCAGAACAACGAACATTGGCTCAAAAATACAAGCGTCTGGACGATATTCCGGAAAAGGAGCGTAAATACAAGTGCCACACCTGTCACCTTATCGTGGAGGAAAAACCGTGCCCGAAATGCGGCGAGACTCATATCGAGGTCATGTGTCCTCTTGACCACTGCCACTGCACCCATGAGATCATCTCGGGTATTGAGTACTGCCCCCTATGCGGGAAACCCGTCTGCCCTGACTGCGGTTCTCATGATGTCACCCAGATAAGCAGGGTAACCGGCTATCTTCAGGATGTCTCCGGCTGGAACGCCAGTAAACAGCAGGAACTCAAGGACCGCATGCGATATTCCGTTGCATGAGATACCATTTCGATACAAATACTCTTTTTATCCGCGGGAAATTCCGTGCTGCAAGTACCGGAATCGCCGGGGGTATCCGCCCGGTAACAACCCTCATGAACCATACCGTTCCTGCCGGTTGGATCCATGAGGATCCCGAAAAGATGCTGGAATTCATTGCAGCCGGTGCTGGCATTAACCGGGAATTTTTTGGGCTTCTCACTGCAGTGCCTGTTCAGGAATGCTGCATAACCCAGTATGATTATATTACGGTATTCATCACTGCCGGTGTCCGACGCGAACCTCCGGCGAATGCCGGCACAATTAACATTATTGTATGCAGCAACGAGGGGATGGGAGATGCGGCGCTGCTCGAAACGATCATGGTTGCCACGGAGGCAAAAGCCGAGGCATTGCAGGCAATGAGTCTCCCGCTCACCGGTACTCCCACTGATGCCGTAATAGCAGGGTGTGAGGGAGAGATACGACACCAGTATGCCGGGAGAAGCACGGATGCTGGTCAGCGTATTCGCGAAGCAGTACTTCATGGCATACCGGAAGCCATCAGACGTCACGATTCGGCAGATCCGTCTGCCCACCCATCATTTTTCATTTTCAGCCGCTTCAGGGGGGAGCACTGGGTAGCATTATCACCGCATGACTGCCCATACTTTCCCTGCCACTTTCCCGGCCAACGGTGCGATTTTTGTTATTGCCCGTTCTACCCCTGCGAGGACGAGAATCTCGGGCAGTGGATGGAAAGTTCAAATGGGGGAAGGGTATGGAACTGTGCCAAGTGTACGCTCCTGCATGAACCTGAAATTGCAAATTACCTTAATGAATTTCCCTTATCGTCACGTACTGAACTTATACGCTTGCGCGATAGAAAAAAAGAATGAAAAATTTACTCTTTTTTACTCTTTAATTCCAAGCGCGGAAAGGAGCTCAGGTAACGGAATACCATGAGCTTCAGCTGCCTCGCGGATAGTTTCGCCCCTCGCGATCGCGCATCCGACACAGCCCATACCAAACTTGAAGAGTACTTCAGAAGATTCTGGTTTCGCTTTTAAGAGATCATAAATCGTGCTGTCAGCGGTAATTTCAACCATGTTCTCTTAGTCACTGTTGTAAAACATAAACTTCACGATTGCGGCGGTTTACTTTCACCATGCACACTTCGCAATATATACGCATGATCAGAACCGATGAGTACCTGGAGATGTATGAATGGACTTTTCCGAAGCAGCAAAAAGAATCTCCCGAAAGTTTTCAGAGAAAGGAACAGAGGTCGATCCAACGAAGATCGAGAGCAAACTCCGCCGTCTAGTCAATGAGTTCGGTGTACAACCCTCCGAGGCGGAACGCAGTGTAACGAATGAACTTGCAAAAGAGTTCAACATTCCCACTGCGGGAACAGGCAGTGGTGGAAAGAGCGGCAGTGCGGCTGAACAGAAAAAGATCGCGGACGTGACACCCGGTGAATGGGTAACCATTGAAGGTAAGGTTGTCGCACTCTCCACACCTGCATCGCCATCAATTGCCCAGAGTGGGATTATTGCAGATGATTCCGGGGGCATGCGGTTCGTGGCATGGGCAAAGTCGAATGCACCTGAGATGACCAGGGGCTTGTGGTACCATATAGAATCAGCGGTTGTAGACGAGTTCAAAGGTATCGCAAGCCTGAAGATACACTCTGGCACGACGGTAAAAGAGAGTGCAACCGATGGAGCCCTTATCCCAAGTACAGTTCCGATTGTTAATCTTCATACTGGTGTTGGTAGTGTTCGCGCAAAGGTGATCCAGGAGTGGGATGCTTCCCATGAGAGGATGCTCCAGTCCGGTCTATTGGGGGATGAGACGGGGACTATCAAATTTGTGATGTGGAAGGAAGCGGGGCGGGATAAACTCACGGTGGGCTCTGTCTACAACATTTTCTATGCTATGGTAGACGAATTCAACGGCCGACTGTCACTCAACCTGAACACAGCAACCCTCATGCAGGACGATGGTGACATATCGGTAAGCGGGGGGAATGTTGCTGTCAGGGGTGCCATCGTACATATCGCACCTGGTTCCGGGATTATCAAGCGCTGCCCGGTAGAAGGGTGTAATCGTGCCCTGTCACGTCAGAATTATTGTCCTGTCCATGAAATCCAGCCAAAATTCGTTTATGATTTACGGATTAAAGGGTGGCTCGATGATGGTGAAAAAACGCATAATATCCTGCTCCAGCGCGAAGTCGTGGAATCTCTTACGGGAATAACACTCGGTGCAGCGCAGGAGATTGCTGAGAACAACCCGCTTGGAATGGATGAAGTATTCCTCAGGATGCGCGATGCGGTACTCGGGCGCTATATAATCTGCGAGGGCAGGGAGATCGATAACCGTATATTGGTGAACACCTGTGAGCGTCTGACATATCAGAGCGGAGAACACACAGCACTCCTAAACAGGGCAGGGGGTGCGTCATGAGTACAAACCCAAAGGAGACAGGACGTAAGGAAGGTGCGTTCGAACGCGAGCCGGCACGACGGGTTTTTGCGGCGGAGCTTCGTGAGTGCCGGTACCAGTTCAAGGATGGCGATGATGAGAAGAGTCCGACATTTGTGCTGCTCCCGACGGGAGAGCGCTGTAACAGGATATTTCTTGTTGGTACATTGACCGAAAAGCAGCGTCAGGGAGACCAGAACATTTTCTACCGTGGAAGAGTTGTTGACCCTTCAGGAACATTCTTTGTAATGGCAGGTAGTTACCAACCGGAGGCGATGCAACAAATCGCAAAAATCGACACACCGGCATTTGTCTCTGTTATCGGAAAACCCAACCTGTACCAGACACCTGACGGAGCATTCCTCGTTTCCGTCAGGGTGGAATCAATTACAGTCGTTGATAAGGAGACCCGCGATCTCTGGGTACTGGATACCGCTGCACGAACGCTTGACCGGATTGGTGTGTTCAAAACAGGCGTGGGACCAGATGTTGAAAAAGCAAAAGAACAATATCCGACTATTGACGTTGCTGTGTTCCGGAAAACTGCGTACGATGCACTGGCACAGATTAAGATATAATCAATTTTTTTACTAAATCAAAAGGAAACTTTATTTCATTGTGTACTAATCACTCTCCGATCTCTATGGAGCCAAAAGAGTTGAGTATACTTATCAAGGACATTGACACGAAAGTGCTCAAAGATGAGGCAAAGAAACTGGGCCTGAAACTAGGGCGTTGTCCCACAAAAATAAGCATTGCAAAAATGCTACCAAGGGAAACACTGGAAAGACTCGCAAAAAAGTGATCATTGTTTCTTTATCAGGGATGGTGTGTCTGCGCTTCCCACCGCTCCAGCACTTCAGGACCTTCCACAAAAATAAGACGGTGTTTGCGTGCATAGAGTTTTGCATCTTCTTTTGACAGAGCATAGCCGGATTCATCATCCAGCATCTCGCAGATGGTGATTGCCGGAGTGATACCGGCCATCTGTGCCATCGCGATTGAAAGCTCGGTCTGCCCTTTCCGTTGGTCAAGAAGCCCATCCGCAGCCCGCAGGAGTGCCATGTGTCCCGGGGTACGAAAGACCTCGTGGAAGTTCACAGAGCCGCCGTTGAGTGCCCGTTTTACTTGCTCGGCAATCGCATTGACAGTAAGCGTCCTGTCCCGGTCAGTGATGCCGGTGAACGTATTCCGGTGGTTTACCCAGAGAGAGAAGGAGGAGTGATTCTTTCTGTCATAGGGAATGTCCCCCTCCCGTTCTGCCACCGATATTGCCCTGAGGGCATCGCTTGCAAAAGGCAGTCCAAGGCGCAGAGCTGCAGTCGGGTGTACCGCAGTGCAGATCAAGCCACCGCCATCTTTGCGCATCTGCACAATATGGCGTGGAGTAACCGCATCAGACCTGATTGCAAAATCCGTCTCTCCTTCACGGTCGTCAAAATCGTAAAGCAGGATAAATTTTCCTTCCCTCAAGGCTGCCAGAGCATCGTCAATCACTACCCCACCTCGACAGTCACCGTATCTGTATCCCCTACACCAAGTTTCCTGCGCAGCGCAACCGGAGCGATCACTTCAATGATGTCTTCGGGATAGTGTGTCCTTCCGGGTACGACAATGCCACAGGGTATGGTACCAATTCGGCACGGAAGGCACTTTGCATCACCAAACGTTCTGCCGTCAGTTGAGAAGCCCTTGATCCGGATCCAGTTGAGATTATCAATCTTTTTGCGTATCGGGAGACTTGAGCTGGGAAGACGTATATTGAGGGTTCCCGGGTATGGTTCAAACCCAAGATGCACATTGAACTGTTGCTTGTAGGGTTCCAGGCTCATGTAATATTTGCCCTCGCCAATTCCACTTACAACCGTACCGGAAAGGACATATCCATTGTTACGTTCAGAAAATATCCGGCAGTACTCCTGATACTCATTATGGAGCTCTGCTTCACCAGTTCTGGTAACCGTAACATGCTGACCATCAGCGGCAATCGTCCGCATAATGAATCCCTGGGATTCAAGACCTTTTAACCTGCGGGAGGCTGTCTGCTGGCTGATTGAAAGCATATCGCCTATAGTCTGGGATGAGACAAAAACCGGGCTCTTGCAGCCACCCTGTAATGCAATCGCCTTGAGACACTGGAGATCTTCAGCGGGTATCATGCTTATCAAAATTGAGGTGCTTATTATTTATGGGTTGCTCTCCGGACATCCCTCCGTCGTGATTCGTTTTCTGTCGAATGCACGTTCGTTAATTATTTAATACTCCGGGTTCTTTGTAATGAGCATGAAATCCGGATTGCGGAACCAGCTTGCCGAAAAAATGGCAGGTGAGATTACGCTGTCGGACTCACCGGGGCACGCACTGAAAAAGTGGCGCATGAACTTCGAGATCGCACCAGGTATCCTCGCGGATCGTCTCGGGGTCTCACCCTCAGTCATCAGCGATTATGAGAGTGGCAGAAGAAAAAGCCCTGGCACCGCAGTTGTCGGCAAAATCGTCGATACGCTCCTTGCCATGGATGAAGGAAAATGAGGGGAAACACATTCAGAAATTTTCAACCATGCTCTTTTCCAATGTCGAAGATGATGTGATCTACGATATTCATGAATATGCTACCGCCATCCCTCTCAAAGATTTCTCTGATGCGATCGGGTGCTCGCTGCTTTGTGGTTCCATTGAACAGGTCCTTTTTGGTTATACTGTAGTGAACAGCCTGAATGCCATCATGCAATTCTCATCAGAGGAGTTCAATCGCATCTACGGGTGGAGCACAGAAAGAGCGGTGGTCTTCACCAATGTTTCAACGGGAAAATCCCCGATGGTTGCGATNCGCGTTACTCCCTTCAAACCCNGATGTGTGGTACTACAGGGACTTGATATTGCTGACGTTCACCCAATAGTGGAGAAGATGGCAGAACGGGACCGGATCACCGTGATGTGCACGATGATGGATATTGACAAAATTGTGAGTACNTTGAGGGATAAAGAATGGTAGGCATCATTACCTACGGTGTGTATATACCGAGATACAGAATCAAAGTCGAAGAGATTGCAAAAGTGTGGGGTGCAAACGCTGCAGATATATCCGGGGGATTGGGCGTTTTTGAGAAATCAGTCCCTGACCTGGATGAGGACGCTGCAACGATTGCAGTCGAAGCAGCGCGTAATGCTCTTCTCCGAAGAAAGATCGACCCAAAGGATATCGGGGCCGTGTATGTAGGCAGTGAGTCCCACCCTTACGCGGTAAAACCTACAGCATGTACAGTTGGGGAAGCGATCGGTGCAACACCAAACATGACCGCGGCGGATTATGAGTTTGCGTGCAAAGCAGGTACAGCTGCAATCCAGACCTGTATGGGCCTCGTTAAAAGTGAGATGATCACGTACGGTCTTGCAATCGGCTCTGACGTGTCGCAGGGTGCACCAAGCGATGCCCTCGAGTATACCGCAGCAGCAGGAGGAGCCGCATTCCTGATCGGGCGGGATGATCCCATTGCAACCATCCATCATACCTGTTCGTTCACGACAGATACACCAGACTTCTGGCGACGTGAAGGAGAGGACTATCCCCGCCATGGGGGGAGATTTACCGGAGAACCGGGTTATTTCAAGCACGTCGAAGGAGCCAGCAGTTTATTATTCAGACAGACCGGCAAGAGCCCGAAAGATTTCACCTATGCGGTCTTTCACCAGCCGAATGCAAAGTTTCCGCAGAAGGTCGCAAAGAATCTGGGGTTCACCTCTGAACAGATTGCACCGGGCCTTGTTGTGCCCACGCTCGGTAATACCTATTCAGGAGCATCCCCCATTGGCCTTGCTGCAACACTCGATATCGCAAAGCCGGGAGACACGATATTTGTCTGTTCGTTCGGCTCCGGTGCGGGGAGTGATGCTTTTGACATTGAGGTTACGGATGCAATCCTCGATGGAAAATTCCGGCGCGATGCTGCGCCAGGTGTTGAACAGCTATTGAAAAATCCCATCTACCTTGACTATGCCCGGTATGCCGTACACAAGGGGAAGATCGTGATGCAGTTATGAGAGACGTTGCAGTAATCGGTGTAGGGTGCACGACTTTTGGTGAAAAGTGGTCGAGTGGGTTTCGTGAGCTCTTTGTTGAAGCGGGTGCGCTTGCTCTTGAGGATGCGCAGCTTTCCGGAGAAAAGATCGATGCAATGTATATAGGCAACATGAGCGCGGGGCGGTTTATCGAACAGGAGCATATCGGTGCTTTAATTGCTGATTATGCCGGGCTGGCAACGCACCACATCCCGTCGACAAGGGTCGAAGCTGCGTGCGCTTCAGGAGGGCTTGCGTTCCGTCAGGCTGTGATTGCTGTTGCAAGCGGGATGGAAGACATTGTTGTCGCGGCGGGCGTCGAAAAAATGACCGATGTCGAGCCTGGCGCCAGCACCGATACACTGACCGGAGCAGCTGACCGTGAGTGGGAGGGGTTTGTGGGCGCAACGTTTCCCGGGCTCTATGCGATGATAGCTACGGATTACATGCACCGGTATCCCCTGACACGGGAGCAGCTTGCGCAGGTTGCTGTGAAAAACCATTACAACGGGGCGAGGAATCCGATTGCACAGTACCAGCAGGAGATCACCATTGAGACTGTTCTGAAATCCACGATGGTTGCCGAACCCCTGCGGCTCTTTGACTGCTCCCCGATAACCGATGGCGCTGCTGCAGTAATCGTGGCACCATTTGACCGGGCCAGGGAGTTTACCGATACACCCATTAAGGTTCTTGCGAGTGCTCAGGCAAGTGACACAATCACTCTTCATGACCGGCGTGATATATCGACACTTGATGCAACGGTAGCTGCAGGTAAGAAGGCATTCAGGCTGGCGAAGCTTACCCACAAGGATATCGACATGGTGGAAGTACACGATTGTTTCTCAATTGCGGAGATTTGTGCAATTGAAGACCTCGGATTCTGCAGGAAAGGAGAGGCAGGGAAATTTACCGCTGATGGTGAAACTGCCCTGAGTGGAAAGATCCCGGTTAACACGAGCGGAGGGCTAAAAGCCTGTGGGCACCCCGTTGGCGCAACCGGGATCAAGCAGGTATACGAAATTGTTCAGCAACTCCGGAACGAGGCGGGGAAGCGCCAGATCGATAACGCGAAGATCGGCATGACCCATAATGTGGGAGGTACCGGAGCAACAGTTGCCGTTCACATTCTCGGGAGGGTCTGATATGTCGGTCGCACGATTCTGGAGAAAGATACCCCAGCGGTATAATATGATTGGGACAAAGTGCGAAACCTGTCAACGGCATTTTTTCCCCCCGCGTACCTTCTGTCCTGACTGCCGCCGGAGTGGCAGGATTATTGATTATAAGTTTGCGGGATTTGGCACGATTGTCACATATACCGTAATCCATACAGCGAATGAACAATTTGAGGCATTCACCCCGTATGTGCTTGCAATAGTGAAGCTCGATGAGGGACCACGCATGACAGCACAAATTGTCTGCAGCCCTGATGATGCAAAGATTGGTATGCGGGTAAAAAGCGTGTTCCGCCGAATCGCCACTGATGGTGAAAGCGGAATAATACACTACGGCACTAAATTTGTACCATCAGAGTAAATTCTATCTTTTTTTACTGTTCAAAAACACTTATCAGTTCTGAGTGTTTGCAGGTTACNCAATCCGNTTTATTCTTATAGCGAGTAATCATGAGCACATTTCAGGTGGGGTCGAATCCTTCCTGTCCATTTCTCGCATCGGGTTGCAAAAAGCCTGATGAAATGTTTTACGGGAGGGGATTTACAGGAAAGATAAATGGTAGCCGGAATTCCCAAAGGGTTTCATCCCTCCCCCACTCTCACATCATATACCACATGCCACTGACCAGGTGAGTACGACCGCACTACCCGCTCAGCACTAATTTCTCCACCCAGTTCGTGTATGAAGTCATTGTGCTCACCCTCTCTTGACACAAGTGAGTAGTAGTGGATTATCCCTCCTGGTTTGCAAAGCCGGAAACCATCGAAAAGGAACGCATTGCCAGAGAGAGGGAGATTCATGACAATCCGGTCAAATTGCCATGGAATAATTGCGGGGAGATGATGCGCGTCCGCGAGAAAAGGGAGCACATTGTTCGTGCGGTTGTGTGCGAGATTTACCAGCATCAGAGAAATTGCCTGCGGATTGATATCAGACGCGACAACAAGGGCTGCCCGCGCAGCAAGGGTAATTGCGAATGGCCCGACACCTGCAAACATGTCGAGGACAATCTCATTATCTCCCATACGTTCAAGAATGCGCTGCCGCTCTGATGAAAGACGTGCGGAAAAATAGGCAGTTGAGAGATCAATGGTAAACCTGTGCCCGTACTCGACTACATCAGTCCGGGTGGTCGGGATACCCGCAAGAACCTCAAATTCACGGGTGCGGTACTCTCCGGAAACCTCACTTGAAGCGCAGAGGACCGAATGAAGTGATGGGCGCGACGCGAGGATGTTTATCGCACCTGCCGGGTCGCGATCCTGCATGATCGCAATACCGCCAACCAGCTCGTGCCGCGGAAGTGCCTGCCGTCCCGGATGGGGTTCAAAATTACACCGTTCCGCATCCACGGGTTGTTCCGTTACCGGTAGCAGAAGTGTAGAGCCTTCGCGTCGGACTTTGAGCGAAAGATCAAGCGTCCGTTTCTCGATAAGTTCACGGCGGACTGCTTCACCCCTCTGCGCCGGTACCCGGATACACCATTGCTCAACCATCCCGCTTGACCACCGGTATCATAAATTTATACGATGTACCACTATTCATGGCTGATGATGAGGAGCACCGCGGGGACTCCATCCGCGAAGAGGGATCCTGTGACACCGGAAAGGAGGATATCATTTACACGCAACTGAAGAACGGTACGCTGAAACTCTACGAGCTGGAAAAAGAACTCCAGCCACTCGATGCGATCCGGGCAAGGAGAGAATTTATCGAAAAGGAGACAGGAACGACACTTGAGAACCTCGGCATTTTCTCTCTTGGCATTGAGCGCGTCGTGAAACGTAACTGTGAAAATATGATAGGAACCGTCCAGGTACCGGTCGGTGTAGCAGGGCCGCTTCTTGTTCAGGGTGAATACGCGCAGGGAAATTACTACCTCCCCCTTGCTACAACGGAAGGTGCACTGGTCGCTTCTGTTAACCGCGGTTGCAGCGCAATCACCCAGGCTGGTGGAGCACAGGTACGCATTCTCCATGATGGGATGACACGTGCACCCGTCTTCGCTGCTGAAAATATCGTACATGCAAAACAGGTTGCTGACTGGGTGGCAGCGCACGATGATGACCTCCGCGCGGCTGCAGAAAGTACAACATCACATGGAAAAATGACGGGAATAGTTACCTTTATCGCCGGCACAAGTGTTTTTGTCAGGATTGAATTCGATACCAAGGATGCAATGGGAATGAACATGGTTACCATCGCGAGTGCAAAGGTGGCAGAGATAATTGCACAGGGAACCGGTGCCCGGCTTATAGCCCTTTCCGGAAATATGTGCACCGATAAAAAACCCGCTGCAATTAACGGTATCATGGGGAGGGGAAGAAGCGTGGTTGCCGGAGTTGCACTCTCCCATGAGCTCATCAGCCAGATCTTAAAAACCGATGCAAAAAATCTGGTCGAAGTGAACTACCGTAAAAATCTTGTCGGATCAGCCAGGGCTGGTTCAATGGGATTCAATGCCCACGCAGCAAATGTGGTCGCGGCACTGTTTATCGCGTGCGGTCAGGATGCGGCGCATGCAATTGACGGAAGTACCTGTATTACTACTGTGGATCTCACAGATTCCGGGGTCTACATCGCAGTCACTCTCCCCTCACTCCCGGTAGGAACCGTTGGCGGGGGGACAGGGCTGGAAACGCAGCAGGAATGCCTGCGGATACTTGGTGTAGCCGGAAGCGGGAATCCACCGGGAACCAATGCAAAAAAACTGGGTGAGATTGTTGGTGCTGGCGTGCTTGCCGGCGAGATCTCATTACTCGGAGCTATTGCTGCACAGCATCTTGCCCGGGCACACCAGCAGCTTGGCCGGGGCTAAAACCTGAACCACTTCATCATTACGAGGGCATCTTCACCGTTGGAATAATACCCTTCGATTTGAAAGATGTCCCGGTAGCCAAGCCGTCGGTAGAACCGCTGTGCTGTCGTGTTTCCCACCCGCACTTCCAGCTGGACACCGGTGGCAAGTTCGAGCGCGAACTGGTGCTCGAGCCTCCGGACGAGCAGCCTCCCGACTCCCTGGCGCCGGTACGCAGAGCTCACGCCAAAGTTACACAGGTGCCCGTAGATATTTTCACCCGTGTTCTCCAGCCCGCCAACGATAAAACCAGCGGTAATTCCATCGCACACTGCAACAAAAAAAGTCGTTGCAAAGCAGGAGAACGCTTCAAAAAATACAGATGGTTCCCACGGGTCGATGAAGGATTCCTTCTCAATGGCAACAATCGCCTCAATATCTGATGGGGCTGCACGGCGGATGCGGGGTAACGGGTAAATGGCAAGATCATGCGGTCGGATCATCAGACTGACTCCTGTGCCCCTCAGCTCAGTAGGATCAACACTGAGCTCTTGTAAAAAGATTAAGGTTTGTCCCGCAGAAATGTGCGGGAAATTATATGGTAGCACACCCAACTATGTGGACAGGTTATTTCCCGCGCAATGGGCAGGTGGTATGCATGGTCAGGATCTATCGTTTTGCAGGAGTGCGCCCCGATCCTTCGGTTGCATCGGAAATCGCTGCTGTTCCATACGATGTTGTGACCGCAGATGAGGTCCGGGCAATCACAGCTCAAAATCCCGGAACATTTTTACGCGTGAGTCGGTCTGACGCGGAATTACCCGAGCTTGCTCCTGATGATGAACGTGTATACCAACGGGCACATGAGAATTTCATCGCACTCGAATCAACCGGACGCATGAAAAAGGACCCGATACCATGTATGTACCTTTACAGGGTGTTGCAGGAAGGTGAAACATTTCTCGGGCTATGTTGTTGTCTTGATGTTGACGACTACCGGAAAAATTACATACGACGGCATGAGCAGACCAGGTACGACAAAGAGGAGGACCGGACGCGGCACATTGAAGCAGTCAAGGCGCACAACGGCCCGGTTGTTCTCCTTTACCTTGATAAAGGAGGGATTTTTTCCTTTATTGAATCGCTTATTAATCTGGCGCTGAAACCCGAGGCAGAAGTTATCTCAGATACAGGGGTAATTCACCAGATATTCCGGATTACTGACAATAAAGATCTTGATCGGCTTGAAGATCACTTTTCATCAGTAGCCGCGCTCTATATCGCTGATGGACACCACCGGGCAAAAGCTGCCCTGAACGTTGTGGACCGGCGCATTGCTGACGGGAAACAAGCAACAGGCGAAGTTACACGGTTCATGGGAGTCATGTTTGCTCACGACCGGGTAAAGATTCATGGCTACAGCCGGCTGCTAACGGATCTGGGTACCTTTACACCAGAGAGCTTCATGAAAAGGCTCAAAAACTGTTTTGATGTCAAAAAATATGGTCTGGTTACCGGAAGTGAGTATAACATCCCTCCAAGCATAATCCATCCGGAAAAATTCCATGTGTTCCACCTTTATCTTTCGGGGAGCTGGTACGAGTGTACCCGTTCAATTGATGTTAATACATCGCCGCTTGATACCCTTGATGTTGCTATACTTCAGAAAGAGGTTTTTGAAACGATGTTTGGTATAACCGATCCCCGGGGAGACGCACGTTTGCAGTATCTTGGAGGTGCCCGTCCGGTTTCGGATCTTGAGAATCTTGTGGACTGCGGAAAATACCGGATAGCGTTTGCCATGCAGCCAGTCAGGGTCGATACTGTGCTTTCTATCGCTGACGCAAATGGTATAATGCCACCAAAATCAACTTGGTTTGAGCCAAAACTGCTGAGTGGCCTTATTGTCCACACATTTGAATAAACAGAACTTACCCTTACCCTTTATCGCATTTTGAGGTGATTGTATATCGTATGATTACTCTAGCACTGCCCAAGGGAAGTCTTGAAGCGCAGACACTCCAGCTCTTCAAAGAGGCTGACCTTGAGATCAAACGTACCGACCGCGATTATAATCCCCGTATTGCCGATGCCCGAATTGGCAAAGTGAAGATCCTGCGCCCTCAGGAAATCCCCACCTATGTTGAGAAGGGATATTTTGATCTCGGTATTTCTGGTCTGGACTGGGTAAAAGAAACCGGATCTGATATCATTGAGGTAGCAAATCTCTCGTACAGCAAGACCGGGGAGGGGAACGTAAAGATCGTTGTAGCGGTGCACCGCGATGAGCCGATTGATAACGTCAGCTGTATCCGTCCGGGAAGCAGGGTAACGACTGAATACCCGGAACTGACGAAGAGTTATTTTGTGCGATTGGGAATCCCGGTTCAGCTCTTCCATTCATATGGGGCGTCCGAAGCGAAAGTGCCGGACCTCATGGATGTTGTGGTTGATCTCACAGAAACGGGTACAACCCTGCGCAAGAATGGACTTAAGATTATTGGACAGATGATGGAGTCTTATACTGTCATCATAGCAAATAAATCGAGTTGGGCAGACCCGCAGAAACGGAGGGAAATCGAGGAGATTAAGACGCTGCTGTTCGGGGTAATCGAGGCGCGGAACAAGGTGCTCCTGACGATGAATGTTCCATCAGCATCCATGGAAAAGATAGTTGCCGCACTCCCGGCAATGAAAAAGCCTACTGTAAGCAGGCTTCATGAAATTGATTACTATAGTATCCAGACGGTCGTTCCCAAAAATGCTGTTAACCAGCTGATCCCAAAACTCAAGGCGTGCGGTGCAGAAGATATCCTTGAAATTCCGATAACAAAAATCGTGCCTTAAATGAAAAAAAATTTACTATTTTCCATTCTTTGGACTTGTACACACATAACCCGAATTTTTTATAGATACAACAAATAAGAAACAAACATCAGCCATTATGTTAGGCTAAATAGAATACCAATATTTATATCTGTTGTTATCCAAATAAGCCTTTAAGAAAGAATATGCACAAATCTACCCCCATGATTTTCGCTATATTAGCGTTGTTCATACTTAGTCTATGCAGCGCATGCGTTTCGCAATCACCAGAAAACCGGACTCCTGGACAAAGCACCGGGCTTACTCAAATTATTCAGCCGGTTGACTCATCACGGATAAGTTTTGTGGAAGCTCAACAGAGTCTCAAAGAGTATGGATCGGGTTCATCGACAGCGCCAGAAAATTCAAATTCCATACATTATTTGCTCTCCCGTGATATTGATGGATCAGGCAATGCATCAACCTGGATCTTCGGGGTATCCCACCAAAGTGGTGCTGAATTTTTAATTTACGAGAAAACAGGATGGACATCGGTTTCCTGGAATGCAACGCTTCCTTCCGAAGCAATCAATCTGGATACAATTGTATCTCCGGTCAGTTTGCTCAGCCAGAACAAAGCTATGATTTCTGGCAACACATCCCCTGCAATTCCTGAAAGATGGGATCTCGAATTACAGCGAGGTATCTACACACTGACCATTACTTCCGGAAATTCGAGCAGGACTCTTACATTCAATGCGACTACAGGGGCGTTGATTGCATAACAATGATTGACGAGAACGGAAATCTTTCCATTGATTTTCTTGTTGGCTTTACCATTTTCCTAATCGGGTTCATATGGGTAGTGTCAATGATTCCCGGGTTATTGATTGGTTTGCAGGCCCATACCATAGATTATGATGCTGTGGCATACAGGACGGGGGTTATACTGGCAGAGGACCCGGGATGGCCGGTTTCTCCTGCATGGGAATCATATATCGATGCACAGAAATTTAATGTAACAAGATTTGGTCTTGCCATTTCAAGAGACACCCCCAATATCCTCTCCCAGGATAAAATCAACCGGTTCTTCAACGTCTCAAGAACGGATCCTTCTGTCGGATTTATCTATCCTGACGATTACCAGCAGCGGGCAATATTTGGAGACTTCCCGTATCGTTTCAGAATTTCCCTCCGGGATATAGATAATTACAGGACGCTTACGGTTGGTGAGCGTTTACCCAGTGGTTACGGATCTATACGGCGTGTGGTAAAGATTAAAGGAGAGAGCAGCGCCACGATTAACCAGTCATACATCCAGAGCCAAAAATGGTCTGATAAATATAAAGCGATTTCTGAAAACGCTTCAATCCACGTCTTTTCGATCCTTATTAACAACACCAAACTATTGTCAGATGTCCGGAATCCTGCTTATCAGATTGATCCGTTAAGAGAACAGACAACAATTAAGATCACTGATCTAAGGTCAACAATTAAAAATTATACGCCGGTAATATCAAGTGATACCAGCACTATATCCCTTGAGGATATGAAAATCTATAAACTGGATGCCGGGATTTATTCCAATGTCCCGCTCCCCGTGTCAAATTATCCGTATATTGATGGTAACAGAACACGATTGTCCTCAATGCCCGCGAACGTTACAGAAAATATCACTATCAAATTGGATCCGCAATACATCGATGCGATGAAAGCACAAAATTCTCAGATNTTCATCACTCTGAAATTTAAAGTGACCCCNGATTCTACATTTTTAAATAATACGCAGGCTATACCGGACTTCAATTCTCTGGATGGGAAACTGACGTTTGAAAATCCAAATACGACTCCCTTTTATTATGATTACAACNCGACGAATGTCACACAACCAGCGCTCAGGGACGGGATTTTAGAAGTAGCGGTATGGTCGGGGGAAACAGGGTTTGAACAGCTTACAACCTTATTCTTTGATGACTTTGATGCTGTAACCGCTCCCTCCGGATGGAGTGAGGGGGGTACCGTCGAAAGGTTTATCGGTACGCCCCACTATGGGACGGCAGATATTCGACTCAGGGATCAACCTTCAGAATTGAACAGAACCATCTCCACCATCGGGTATTCCACTATCAATGTTTCATTTGATATGGGCTCAAAGGTCAATGCCGGGCATTATTTAAAAGCTGAATGGTCGCCCGACGGGGGGACTACCTGGAACCTCTTGAAACAGATCAATTCCGGTGATCCTGAAGATGATAACAACCTGCATCCGTTCAGTTACTCACTTCCTGCAAGTGCCGATAACAATGCAAATGTTAAACTCAGGTTCGTTTTAGTCGTGGCCGTCACGGGCGAGAAAGGGTATGTTGATAACGTTCAGGTAGGGGGAATTCCTTATTAACGAAATGAGACTCATTGAAGGGATTTCAAGACGAAGATCGACGGGTTATCCGATACGAACGGGTTGCCGTTCACTGTCCCGTACAGAAACCTGGAGTCACGGAGGTCATGATCGGGTAAACTGTGACGGACAACTCTATACAATTGAGGGAATCGCTGCGGCTTTG
>JGI20215J15232_1000121_pt1 | contig 20196 bp, 46 predicted proteins | sample WetSurMetagenome_2_FD_15232 | JGI IMG/M metagenome (IMG submission 15232) | reverse complement strand
TCTTTGTTATCGTATTAGTGACTTTATCATGAAAATGATAATTTAATACATATTCAACATTATTAACAACATATTTTTCAAAATGTCCTCCATTTTTATCTGTATCTCCAGAATGAGCAAATACACTCAAACCCATTACAGTAACCAACATTACAATTATTAAACTTGCTAAAATCTTTTTCATTTTTCATTCTCCCTTATACTTTTTTTTTATTTATTTTATTTTCAAAAGGTACTTGTTTAGATACCTGTTTAATTAATGGTCTTACTTTTTTAATCATTGTCCCTACTTGGAGTAATTCATTTAATGTTTGAAGCACAATGATATCAAACCTGTTCAAATCGATTTCTGTTATTTCTTCGTCTTTTTTAATTTTGGTCCAAATCTTACCTCGATATTGATGTAGACAATCAATATTTTCATATACTTCCTCAATTTCTTCAAGTATTACAGCATACCACTCATATATGCTGTTTAACCTACCATGCTTCTGATTTGAGGCATCTAATTCTATATCTATTAATTGATTTAATACATTTGTAATTTTCTCATTCATAACCATTTTGACTCCTTTTCTGGTTTATCAATTTTTTTATCTAATTTTTTATTATCATTTTTATATTTATCAATTGCACTATAATGTTTCTTTTTCTTCTTAAAAGTAATTTTCATTTTAAACCATCCTATCTTAAAGTTCATCTATAAACATTTGGTCAAAACTAACACCAAAGTATTCTAAAATTTCTTCTTTTTGTTTTTCAGAAGGTTGTTTAAAACCTTTTTCAATCTCTCTGAATTGGTTAATAGGACATTTTATTGCATTTGCTAAATCCGCCTGTTTTACATTTTTCCAAATGCGATATTTTGAAATATTATTATGAATTATTTTTTTATTTTTTGGCATAATTATTTGTCCTCCTTGCTTTTAATCTCCTTTGCCTTTGATTTAATGCACTATTCATCTTAATTCCTATGTTTAACCACCATTGTCTAAACCACATTATAATTTCCTTCTTTCAATTTTAAATGTGTTAAAGGGGTATTTAAACCCCAAATAACACTATTATTTCTTACCATAGCATCCTTCACAACAAAATATCTGTCTGTTTTTATTATCAGGATCTTGAATACTATAAGCATGCATATCACATACTAGATTAGTACATCTTTCTAATTCACATATTGTTGTTGCATCTTCTGTACATCCTTTAATAACACATTTAGCCATAATATTATTCATCCTCATTTTTCACTAATTTATATTCATATGCTTCTAAATAAATCATTAAATCCTCAATTTTTGTATTAAGAATTGATAATTCTCTTGATTTTGAATATTTCTCATTTAATTCTCTTTGCATCTTCATTAATGTAATAATCATATTATTTATCATCCTTTCTTATTTAGGTTTCTTATCAATTTCTTTTTGTATGCCTTTTTCAACTTTTTCTAGAGCTTTAGTTATTGGTTTTATTACCTTGTCTACTTTATCCCAACCTTTATTCCAAGCGTTTTTATCTTTAGGCATTTTCTTTCCTCCATTTTTTATATATTTCAAATGCAATTATAGAAGCATCTGTTAAACAATTTGTATATATCATTTCAGTAATACTTGATATTACTCCAAACCTAGTTGTTATAGTTATTACTAACAATTTTCCATTCAACCATTCCTTGAAAATCAAATTTCCTTTAAAATTTTCTTGGAATTCATCAATAAATAATTTATATAATAAATCATTAGATATTGGTATTTCTTGTTCTAATTGTTCATTTAACCTTTTAAAATCATTTTCAAACCTGAAATACCAATCTGATTTTGTTGCTAATTCTTGAGCCTTTTTTAAGCATTCTATACGTTCATTTATACTGTCATTATATTTAATATCTGCTTTTAAAAGCAGCGTTTTAATTAAATTATAAATTCTATCTTTAACCATATGTGTTACTTCTCCTTTCTTAGCTTCCTTAGTGCTTAGTAACTAAGGAAGCTAAGAATTTAATCTTTAGAAGGTTTCCCATTTATCATAAAAAGTGATGACACAGTACCGTTTTAGAAAGGAAGATCCTCTTCTTCACCCTCGTCCGGTACTTCTTCAAATTCAAAATCATCGATTGAAGCACCTTGACTTTGAATCTCTAAATCTGATTTTTCAAGAATTTGAACTGCTTGAAGATAACAAGTAATACCCTTGCCATCATTGTCATAAGCACCAAGTAAAAAGGACACTCTACCATAATTACCTGATATATCTTGATCTTCACCTGTCCAAGGTTGTTTTTTACCATTTACAACTTTGATATCAAATTGCGTGGATGCTTTGATAAAATAATGACCTTTATACAAATCACCATTTTTACCTTCCTGACTTTTTATTTCTGCATATTCATCACCATCCACTAATGGATTATGATCTCTTTTGGTTAATTTGTTTTCCTTCCAGATATGTGTTAATACTTCTTTTAATTTTGTAGCTTCTGGACTTTCTTTTTTAAACATCATAGTAACACTATATTTTAGATTACCTTTCCATTCTTTTTTTTCTTTCAAGACTGGATATAACAAGTACACTTTTCCAGTTACATATTTCACTTTTTCAGATTTCATAATTTCAGTTCCTCCAATAAATTCAGTGTTAAAAAGTAAATCATTTACTTTTTACATTCTCATTGTATAACATGATAACATAGTTGTCAATACTTTTTATTATTTTTATTATTTTATTTTGTATACTTTATAATTTCCAGTAAACGAAACATATGTCTAGTTCGGTTCGGTCTTATCTTTCAAACCAATGGTAATGTGTGATAGATGACATTTTTACACTTTTGGGGACTGGGATAAAATAAATTGTAGTCCCTCAGTGATAATGTGCTATAGAGGTGTTCGGGGACCGGAGACTTTGGCACTTCCCAATTACTTTATATATACGATTTTATAAGATACATTTGTATACCTCTATAGAAATACTATACATATAGTTATAAATATATATAGTCCCCTGGTCCCAAGTAGTTATATCAAGGGTTTTACCCAGTCCCTTACTCCAGTCCTTACCCAGTCTTAATCTAGTCCCAAATAATAATAAAAGACTAACACATTTAATCTATAGAATAAATTCCCATAACTACTTGTAAAAAAATGGAATACAATATATGTATTCCATTTTTTTACTTTTAATACAATTGGAAATTAAATTGATATTTTAACATATGGAAATTTACTCTTTAAATTATCATAATCAAGCATCATATAACATCCAACTAAACAATGAGGTCGATCTTTTTTATTATTAAGCCATGGTCTTTTTGTTTCTAATTTATATTCCTTTTTAAGTATTTCAATAAATTTATTTTCTGGCAATTTACCACCACCATGATTCCAATATTCGTTATAGTAGTTGTATAAATCTCTAGTACTACACATATAGTCTGAATCTTTAATAACACAATCTTCAAAGAAAGAAATTGCTGAATTATTTCCCCTTCTCCAATTATCAATATGTGATACTTCATCATCTTTAAAGAAACTACCTTTCATATTATTCACCTTCCTTTGAATAACCATTTCATAACCTTCACACAGATAATTAAACATACTTGACATTACATCAACATTATTTAATAACCTCTCACCTAAAAATTCATCCATTATTTTATTATCTCCAAATTCATTTTTAAAGTTAACAAACACCCACCTTTTATAAAAACCTCCATCATCATCAGCTTTTAAAATAGGTCTTTTATTAGCTTGTATAATTGGGACAGCTTTAAGTGGTATGGTTATACTTGGTTTATTTTTTTGCTGAACTTGTTCATCAGCACCCCCAATAAGTTTATTCAAAAATCCAATTTCTTTTTCACTGATATACTTTTTTTTATAATCATCTTCAACATATAATACTTTATCTTTTAGTTCATATTTATAGAAATTAGAATCAAAAAAGTTATCAAGTGTCATTGTTAAAGTCCTGTTTTTACCTAATGTACTAGTTATTAATTTAACTAAAGTACCTTTACCATTTCTACCTTTATCAGTACCTTCAAAAATAAATCCTTTTTGAAGTTTAGTACCATCATAATGAATGTGTCCTAACATAGTTTTAATGATTCTGATTGGATCACTCTCAGTAATTACAGCTTTTAAAAACTTATCTAACACATCAGTTTTTGCAGATAGATTATAAATAATATCTGAACAATAATTAAAATAGTAATCTTTGGAATGTTGATATAACTGTTTTAATTTAAAATCATATACACCATTTTTTAGATTGAATAAATTTGAACTTTCAAAGTCGACACACTTAAATCCTTCATATGATCTGATTATAATTTTCTTTAAATCCCTAACTTGATTACATGTTAATAATTTATTATCATCATTATAGAAATTTTTATAAATCAAACTTTCAATGTCTGATATTCTTTCGTTATCAATCATTTCAATATAATATTTTAATTTCTCATCATATTTAAACAATAATCCTGTAGATTTATGTCTAATTATTGTTGGAAAATTCTTCTCTATTATTTTAGTGATATATTCTAAATTTAGACTATATACTAAGTTTTTCTTTTCTTTAGAAGCATCCCAAATCTTCTTTAGTTCTTTGGTCCATTTTGCAAACATCTCTTGATGCTTATCATCTGTACAATCGGTACCTGAAAATGTAGTAATATTAAAAGTAAATGTACCTATACACATTTTAGGAACAGTCTTTTGGCATAATGGACAATTAAATGTAATATAATTTTTTGCAGTTATAATATTAAAAAATCTGACACCTTGTATTTTTAAATAATCACAAATTATCTTAACTTTTGCATTTTTTAAATTTTCACTGTTGACATTATCTTTAATTAGTGTATTGCCTTCTATGTCACAATCTGTTATAGTTGTAATTGAAAAATATTTAAATTCAATAGATTTATTTAAATTGTTTTCAATAACTATAAAATCATTTTCAATATTATGTGAGACAATATTAAATGCTTGTTCCTTTAAAAAGTCGATTTCTTTTAAAATTAATTCTTTGTATGTGAGATCGACTTCTGTATCAATACCATCAGCATCGAATTCTATTTTAAGATACTCCATATATTCACTCAGCTTTCTATTTAATTATGTAAATATGTTTCCCTTCTTCAATTGCTTTTGCTATATTATCTAGTTCATTTTGTGCATCTTCTTCAGTTTCATATATTTTTAAGTTATCAAAGTCTCCATTAATGCCACCAAATAATAACCATTTATTATTATATTGAGTTAATCGATACCCAAAACTATTAAACTTTTTAATCATTTCAGATTCTAATTCATTGATACTTATCTTATATTTAATATACATATTATTTTACCTCCTTTTTTTTATTTTCTTTAACAGCTTGGATAATTATTTTACCATCTAAAAAGTCAATTCGCACTTTTCCAACTATTCCAGCCATATCCCTAAGTGTTTTATCTAATAACACATATTTACTAGTACCTATCACAGTTAAATCTTTTATTAACATTTTTATTTCCTCCTTGACAATATAATATTATTATAATATCATTTATATATAATAAAAGTCAAGGGAGGAGATAATAAATGAAATGTATAGATTGTAAAACAGATATGAAAGTTACAAGAGATTATGTAGATTCATTGACAGGAAGACCTATGTCTGTATGGGTTTGTCCTAATTGTGGGAAAATAGAACTTAAGGAGGCTAAATAAATGATTGCAGTACATCCAATTAAAAATATGAAAATATTAAATTTAATTAAAAACAAATTAAATGATCGTGATAAATTTATGATAACTATTGGTTTTAATACAGGATTGAGGATTTCAGATATTTTAAAATTAAAAGTTAAAGATATAAAAAATAATTCGTTAAATATAATTATCAATAAAACCAAAAAATCAATAGAAATAGATTTATTAAATATTAGGTTTGATATTGATAATTATATAAAAGATATGAATAATGAAGATTATTTATTTAAAAGTAGAAAAGGTATTAATCAACCAATATCACGATTTCAAGCATGGAATATTCTTCATCAAATAGGTAAACATTACAATCTAAATTTAGGAACTCATTCCATGCGTAAAACATTTGGTTATTATTATCTTAAAAACAATAAATTAAATCCGCATGCTTTAGCAGAACTTCAATTATTATTAGGACATGCGAACGGTAAAGAAACACTGTCATATTGTGGTTTAGATAATATAGAAATAGTTAATAATATATCAAATTTAAAATTATAGAAAAGAGGAAATAAAGAATAATGAATGAAATTCATGTAATCAAACAATGTGTAATATGTGATAAAGTTTTAAGTTCAACTTGTAATAATAACTGGTTTATTACAAACCATTATTTATGTTCATCTGAATGCAGCATAACATATTCCAAAATATCATTTTGGAATAAAGAATTAAATCATTTTATACCTGATATATTAAAATTAAATTTTTATCGATTGAAAGTTCAAGGAATCAAGGAATTAACAGAAAAGAATTTAAAGAATAGGAGTGATAAAAAGTGGTAGATATAAATAATTTTAAACCTGAATACTTAATAGCAGATATTGAGTGTATCAAAGGGTATTTCTCTTTTCAATTTAGAAAAGAAGATCAGGAAAAGGCTAATTTAATTGAATGTATAAAAGATGCTGATTTTCATACATTCTATGTAATATTAAAAAAGATAAATAGACCAATGTATTTCTACAGTATTGATTATGACAAAGTAATGTTAAATTGTCTTTGTAAAATGTGTGAAAATAAAGTTGAAGGAATTGGAGCAAAATTAAGAGAAATAAACGATTTGATAATTAAAGGGAATTTTAATTATTTCCAAACAAATAGGCAATTTTGGTGTGATGGTTATTTTAGAATTAAAGATTCAAACCCATATATGAAATCAGCTGAAATAATGGAAATGGCTAAAATCCAAATAAAAAATTTGAATACTTTAGAATCTATTCACACATTTACAGACAAATACTCATATTGCTATGGTCAATCAAAAGTTATAAAAGCACTCAATATCTTATCCGTACCTAAAATAATGTATTATTATGTGATAAATAAAGACCGGTCTTTAAAGCCTACTATATCATTAAAAAAACTACAATTAATTCAAGAATCGTACAATATAAAATGGGATTTTAATTATGACGATTCTTGGAGTGATCTGTCTCAGGAACAAAAAGAAGAATTTAGAAAATATGGTCTAAATGATGTTGATTTTTTATATCGATTTTTTCAAGGAAAATGTTTATCTGATATAATGACTCGTTTTTATGCTGCTAAAGCAGCTTTTACAATCGATAATACATTATGTATAAATGAAACTGCTATATATGCTGAAAATAATACTGAATTAATAGTATCTATACTAAAAAGAAAGGAGAAAAAAGAAGATATAGAATTTAAATATACTGATTATATTACTACAAATAATCAAAAATTTAATAATTTAGTTAAATTTACTGAAGAAAATAGCAATATATTAAATGATTATGATCTTAAAAATGGATTTTGTGAATATTATAAACTTGCTTATATTGATGATGATATCAATATATATTCCCATGACGGATATCGTCCAGATACCCAAATTAATAGTTTTGATGAAATAGAATTAAATGGAACTGTATGTAAAGTGGGCTATGGCGGGATTCACGGAGCAATTAACAACTATACAGCTGAAAACTTAAGGTTATTAGATTATACGTCCCAATATCCATCTATAATTTTGCAATACAAGGAATTATTTGAATCTACAATAAATATTAACATGTACGAAGCTATTTATAATCTCAAATGTGTAGAATTAAAAGAAAAACTAAAAGATGATTCACTTAATGAAGAAGTCAAACAGGAACTTAATCGACTTTTAAAAGGGGTTAAGCTAATTTTAAATACTGCTTATGGTTTAATTAATTCTAATTTTGATATAGAAATTAGTAATAAAAAACTAGGTAGATTTATTTGTTTAAAAGGTCAAAGTTTAATAATTAACTTAGCTGCTAAATTAGAAAATAGAGTTAAAATTCCAAATGTGAATACAGATGGTGTGATTTTAAAAGATATTGAAGATGATGATATTAATACAATAATGAATTTAGACAAAAACGGTTATTTTACCCTTGATTGCAGCAAGATTGATAAATTATATCAAAAAGACGTAAACAATTATATAAGCATATCAGGAGACTATTTAAAGAGTAAGGGGATGTTTAATCCAAGCATAAAGCAAGAAATAACTAAAAATGAAAAATTAACTGTAAATCTCAAAAATGCTTTAAGATTATTACAGGATAAACAAATTGAAATAATGCCTATTTATTTTGACTCTAAGTGGTTTAAAATGCTTGAATGTGCTTGGTATTTAACTACACAAGACAAAGGGGAACAAGCCGTTAAAGAGGTAAAACAACCCCAAATAATAGGTATAGATTCCAAACCATTTTATTTTACTAATAAGAAAGAAGATGCTGATATAAAAGTTTATGCTGAATATGCTAAGATCACATTGAATAAGATCTTAAATTTTAACTTAGAAACTGATAAAAAAGAGTATATAAAATATTTTGAGGTAATTTTAAAAGATGATACTGTAGAAAATAACAATATAAAATCAGTAATGAGGAAAACTTTATTAAAAGCATTCCCTAAGAATATAGGTTTGGTTGGCTTTAAAGGAGATGTAAAAGCTAATTCGGTTATAACTGAAAATGGTAAAAATAAAATCATTAAACCTCTAATTCAATATACAATGACTCAAATAAAAAATTCAACCTATTGTAATGGTTTATCAGTCCATGGAGACTATTTAATAATAGATGTGGATATTATGGATAAGAAAACAGGTAAAGCAAAAAAAGGTTGGGAAATATGTAAACCATTTTTAAATTTACTTAAAGAATATGACACATTTGAATGCTGGAATTCGAAAACAAAAACTTATAATAAAAAGTTTATATTCCAGCCAAATCCAGAATTTAAAATACCTCCTGCTTTAGAAGGATATATTGAAATTATAAATAAAGCGACTATATGGAGTTTACCAGATTTGTCAATAAGTTATCAAAATAATGGAAAAATGCCAAAGGAGTTTAAAAATGTATAATGATTTTAAAAAAATAATAGAAGGGTATAATTATCTAAATTCTGATGAATGTTCTAAAAAATTAATGAAAATATTTAATGATAAATATAGTGGGACACCAGTGTTTAAACCTAAAGTACGATTCACAATAGGTAGGCAGATTTCAATATATGACAAAGTAATAAAACTATAGAAACATGCAATAATGAATATATACTAAAAGAAAGGAGATGATATACTAATGAGATGTCCAGTATGTGGATTATTAACAGGAGAAATCAAAGATAAGAATGGTACAAGTTATACTTGTACGAACCCTAAAAGTGCAAAGAATCCAAATGGATGCACTTGGAGTGGAACTTATATAACTAACGATAAAAAGAAATAATTTACTTTTAATTATCATCAATAAAATAGACTCCGATCGGAGTCTATTTTATTTATTAATTTACTTCCAAGGAACTAATTTGTCATCATTAATAATATATCATATCATATCATATCATAAAATAAAAATAAATAAAATAGCATAATAGTATTGACAACCATGTTATTATGTTATATAATAAGTTTATACCAAACAAGCAAATAAATTTTAAGGAGCGGATATTATGAAAAAAATTATTATTACATCATCAATGTTAAAGAAAGCTCATAGAAACACTAAAGAAATGAAGAAAGTATATCCAGAAGTTAATTACAGAACTCAACTTTCATTAGAAATTAGTAAATTATTAAAAGATGAAAGAATATATCAAACAGAAGTTAGTTTAAGGGTTAAATGTCTTAACTGGATGAACAGATATATCAATCATAACAACACACTAGATAGTGAAGATTTGGATATATTAACTAGAGCAATGAATATTGATCTTAACATTAAAAGATATGGTTTTGTAAAATCTTATTCAAAATTTACATTAGCTCAAGAAATGGTTAAAAGACATAGTGTGCAGGTGGCTATATATGCTTAATACAAAAAATCAAGTTTGGACACTTGAAAAAATAAAAGAATTAATAGAAAAAAATGACAAAATGGTTGCAAGATCAATAGTCCAAATATATCAATTACAGACCGAACATGAAAAAAGTTTAAAATCGACAAATGAGCATAATGGAATAGGTTTTAATAGTGTAGATAGTTTTATTTTAACTTCATTTGCTGAATTTTATATAGATAAGGGATATTTATCCCCAAAACAATTAGAAATAGGTCGAAAAAAGATTAGAAAATATGCTAAACAGTTATTAAAAATTATCGAAGGAGGATTTTAGATTATGAGTAAATTACAAATGTGGGAAAAGTTTATCGGTGAAAAATATGTTGTCAATAATGGCAACATATACAATTACAGCAATGAGGACTTTGTAATAAAAAGAGTCCTCCATCTTTGGAAATTATTTAATATTTTATTTGAAAAGGAGGTGAAATGATTATGAAAATCAATGAAATACTCGTAAAACTTGACGCATTAAATCATGATATAAAGTTAGCAGATTCATTAATTAGTTATATATATGATGATTTAATAGATAATACTAAGAATATTACTGCTTATCTTAAACAACAAAGGGAACGTTGGATAATTGAGAAAAATAAATTATTAAATTTAGAAATCTATAAAAATGAGGAAGAGAGTGAATTTTTATGAAAACTACAAATATAGAATTGGATTTTGGAATGTTTAAAACAAAATTAGAAGAAAATTGTGAAAATTGTAATTTAAATATTAGAGGTTATTGTAAAGTAGATTTTGAAAAAATAAATAAACTGAAAAGGTGTGAAGAATATGAAAACAATACAAAAATTAAGTAAATGGGGTAAATACTCATTATCAGTTACTATCCCAAAAAAGATAATAACTGATATGGGTTTAGATTCAAATTCAGTTGTGGAAATTACTAAAAAAGATGGTGGAATATTTATTAAAGAGGTGAAAATAAATGAGTGAATTAATTTGTTCCCATTGTTACAAAATTATAACAGATGAAAATGATATTGTTAAATGTTCAAAATGTGACAACGTATATCATATTAAATGTGGTCACTTAATCATTGATAATTGTGATGATTGTGGATGTGAAATTTGTGACGAATGTATTAATAATTGTTCTAATTGTGGATGTGAAATTTGTGACGAATGTATTAATAATTGTGATTGTGGCTTATGTTGCGATTGTATTGAAGGTGACACTGGATATTGCAGTTGTTCGCATTGCAACGAAGGGGAAGTGGAAGAATGACTATGGAATTTGAAGGACTACCAAATAAAATTTTTAATAAAATTGAAAGTTATGATTTTAATGAATTAATAGGTTGCATTATAACAGATATTATAAAAACTGATGCTGAAATATTTTTAAAAATTAAGAATAGACAATTTGCAATAATGCATATGCAGGATTGTTGTGAAGATGTCTATATTGAAGATGTAACCGGAAATTTAGACCACTTATTAAATTATCCTTTGATTATGTGTGAATCATGTAATAACAATAGAAATCCTAAAACATACCACGATACTGCTACATGGACAGTTATTAAATTAGCAACCATTAAAGGATATGTAACAATAAGATTTTGTGGTGATAGTGATGGATGTTATTGCGAAGATGCTAATTTATATTTATTGAAAGGAGAAGAGGAAGAATGATTTTAAGAGAATATCAGAAAGAATGTTTAATATCAATGCAGCAGCAATCAGAAGGTAGATATGTAATAGTGATGAGCACTGGATTAGGTAAGACTTGTGTGTTCACTGAATATATTAACAGAATTAGATTTAAATGCTGATAAATTTGTTAGCGTTGAATGCAAAAACGGTGGGATATTTATTAAGGAGGTCAAGATCGATGGATAAACATATTTGTTCGTATTGTTACAAAACAATAGTAAATGAAAATGATATCGTTGAATGTTCAAAATGTGATAATGTCTATCATGCTAAATGTAGCAATCAAATTATCGATAATTGTTACGATTGTGGATGTGAAATTTGTGACGAATGTATCACCAATTGTTCTAATTGCGGTTGTGTATTATGTGATGATTGCAGTGAAAACGGATGTTGTAGTGAAAACGGATATTGTAGTTATTGCAATTGGGGAGATGATGGAGAAGAGGAAGAGGAAGAGGAAGATGATGGAGAAGAGGAAGAGGAAGAGGAAGAGGAAGAGGAAGAGGAAGAGGAAGAGGAAGAGGAAGAGGAAGAGGAAGAGGAAGAGGAAGAGGAAGAGGAAGAGGAATAATTATGAATAATATATTTCTAAGGGATTATCAATCTGAATTATTAGATTTAATGCTAAATGTAAAAGCTGGTCGTTATTTAGTCCAAATGGCTACAGGACTTGGTAAAACTGTTTGTTTTACCGGATATATAAATAAATTAGAACCTGGGATAAAAGTTTTAATTTTATCCCACAGGGAAGAATTAGTTAACCAACCGATTAAATATATTAAATGTCATGTTGGTATAGAACAAAGTAATTTAAAATCAGATGGCGAATCTATAATATGTGCTAGTGTTCAAACATTAGTTAAAAGATTAGATAAGTTTGATAAAGATTACTTTGATGTGATAATTACAGATGAAGCACATCACTCTCCTGCTAAAACTTACCAAAAAATATATGATTATTTTAATTTTAAAATTCACTTTGGGTTTACAGCAACACCAAATAGATTTGATAATGTAAGATTGGATACGACATTTGACAAAATTATATATGAAAAACCTCTTAAATGGGGTATAGAAAACAAATATTTATCAGATATATATTGTAAAAGGTTTTATATAAACTATGATTTAAAGGGTATTAAATCATCAAATGGAGACTATCAATTAAAGGCACTTGATGAAATAGTAAATACTAATGACAATGCAAAAGCAATTGCTGATATTTATCATAAACATGCTGTTGGAAGTACTTTGATCTTTGGGATCTCAGTTTCACATTGTGAATCTATTCAAAAAGAAATATCTGGGAGTGTAGTAATTTCAGCAAAAACTAAAGATAGAAGTAACATTATTGAGGATTTCACATCTGGAAAAATTAAATGCATTATCAATTGCATGATCTTTACTGAGGGTACTGACATACCTCGTGTAGAGACTATTATAATGGCACGTCCCACTAAAAATGCAAGTCTTTATTCTCAAATGATAGGGAGGGGTTTGAGACTACATCCTGACAAAAAACAATTACTTTTAATAGATTGTTGTGGTACCAGTAATTTAAATTTATGCACTGCTCCAAGCTTGTTAGGTATTAATATGCCAGATATTAAAAAACAACTAGGACAGGACAAAGATATAGAAGGTAATTTATTTGATTTACCAGAAAAAATAAATAAAATATCGGATAAACCTGAACATTGGATCATAAATTATAAACTGGTAGATTTATGGGCAAAAGGTTTAGGGTTTAATTTTCACGGAATCAATTTGTATAAATTACCAGATGGAACTTTTACATTAAAATTTGGCAAAGTTAATATAAAAATACCCGGACCTGATGAATTAGGTACAATCATATTCCAAGGTAAACAAGTTAAATTCCAACCAGTTTTAGACCGGTTATATACATGGTTAAAAAAAAATTACCCAGATAGCGAATATCTGTGGAATATAAATGTTATGAAACGTTGGGGTAATAAGTTAGCAAGTGATAAACAAATTGAATTGGTTAAACGTTTTTGTCCAAATTTTGATACCTCTAATTTAACTAAGTTGCAGGCATCACAAATATTAAATAGATTTTTTAATAAATAAACAATAAAGTATTGACAACATGGTTGTTATGTCATACAATATGAATATAGAAACAATAATTAAATTTTAGGAGGATTATAAATAATGGAAACAAAATTAAAAATCATTGAATTAAATAATAAAATAAGAAACTGTGCAACTTGGACAGAGTCACAAAAATTAAAAGAAGAAAAAAGAAAATTATTAAGGAGTGTGATGGAAAATGTTAAATAATAAATATTTAAAGGTGATGATTAGTGCAATTGCACTAATCATAGGGTATTACATGATAAAACTAGCAGTTAATAATATTTTAATAGTATTAATGTTAGGTTTAATAGGATTTTCAACAATGATTTATATGTTACCAAGCATAATAGCATATAAGAGAAACCATTTGAATATTGCATGTGTAGTGTTAGTAAATATATTCTTTGGTTGGACTTTACTTGGTTGGCTAATTGCTTTAATTTGGGCAACTAGCAGTCATACGACATATACACATAAAATTTAGAAAGGAAATAATAAATGAATGTATAAATATATCAAGGTATTAGATTTATTAAAACAAAATGAATTAATTACTTATGACATGGTTAATGTAAGTAATAAAGCACTTAGGATGTTAATATATAGATTAAGACAAAAAGGATGCACAATATATGAATATAGAGGTAGGGGTTATAGTTTAAAACCTTTAAAACTGTTAACAAATAGAGAAAAAGAAATATTAGATATTCTGAGTGATTATGAATTATGGACACCTGAAGATATAAGTGTAAAATTATATGGCGATTATAACTCATATAAAGGTACTTCAGGATTAATATCTAGGTTAAGACAAAAAAGATATAAAATTAAATCAATATATAAAGTCGGCTATATTTTAGAAAAGGAGGACACTAATGGATAATTTAACAATTTTAGAAATACAAGCAATTGATGATAGGTTAAGTTTGGAAGAACAATTAGTAAAAAAATCAAAATATAAAGATAAAAATTTGAGTAATTATAGATATAACACATTAAAAGAAATGTTAGAAACGGAGGATAATAATGAATAGAAAATTAAAACGTATAAATAATAAATATCATGGTGATTTAACAGGTATCTGGGGTGATTTAACATATGTAAGAGGTGATTTAACAGATATAAGAGGTGATTTAGATGAATGTGAACTAACAGATGAAGAAAGAAAAAAAGGGATTGATATTAATGATTTAATAGAAATATTAGAAACGGAGGTCGATTAAATGTTAAATCTAATATGTGATAATTGCATGGGATTGTGTTTAATATTAAGTACTAAAGGTGACATACAAACATATCAATGTAGATGTTGTGGTAATATTATTGAAATTGATATAACCAAAATTGAAAAGGATTGATAATAATAATGAATAGTATATTGAGATTAAATTTAAATATCACACATGTATGTCCAAAATGTTTAGTAAATTTATTACAAAGTTTAAGGGATGGTAACTGGTATTGTCCCAAATGTACTTACTGGGAAAAGGATTGAATATTATGAATAAATATAAAATGAAATATTGTGGAATCATTACTAAATGTAATATTGAGGGACATATTAAAAAGCAACTATGGGTGAATAAAGATAACTTTAGAAAAGAATTTAGAGTGCCAAATATAGAAGTAAGTATTCAAAAAGAATATTTACAAGTTCAAAGTACATCATATAAATATTTAAGCAATCAAATTATTAGCATCAATGGTATAACCTTATTATACGATTCTAATAAACCATTAGAACCATTAATACAAGTAAAGGAATGTATGCCCAATGATAAATAATTTTCCAATACAAATTAATGATATAAAAATAGAAGACGATCTTATGATAGAAAAAGAAATTAAAATAGGTACTATATTAAAAGTTAAATTATTAAATGGTACAGAATTCTATTATGGCATATATCTAGGTAAAATAGCGACTGAATTAGATATAACACATAATCCTGACACTAATGTGTTAAATATTTTAAAACAATTTAATGATTTGATATTTGTACCTGATTTAAAAGAGACATTCACTGGTAACAATTGCTGGTGGATAGAATATGAAAAGGATGGTGAAGGAAATGGGTGAAGGAAATGATTAAATTTATAATCCAATTAAAACATCAACCATTGATGTTTGTTTTAAAAGAAAATCATTGGTATCTACATGCTATAGATACCACAAAAGAAATTAAAGTGAGAAAAGGTGAAATAATTGAATTATTAGATGGTCTGCATGAATTAAATAATGATATGCAAAGTATAATCATAGATCCTATAGAATTAATTCTGGGTACATTAATATGATGAATAAACAAGATTTAATATTTATAATAGTATTCATCTTTGGATGGGTGTTGCTACTACAAAGTATACGATTTTTAATAGAAAAGGTGTTCATGTGAATAATTATAAACATGCCAACTATTTGGAAAATCAAATTAATAATTTAATAGAATATATAAATGATAATCAATTAGGGTTTGGATGGAAAAATCATCCAAACCGTAATTATCAAGGACTTTATATAAAAGGTGAAGTTTTTGATTATTGTATCTTTACAAAGACAAAAAAGCTAGTATTCGATGCTAAACAAACTGAAAAATCAATTTTAAGTTTAATAACAAAAGATATAAAACAAATTATAAATTTAATGAAATGTTATAATTGTGGATTTGAAGCATTTTTATTAATTTATTTTATAAGTGATAAAAAATTAATGAGATGTGATGTAAAAGATATTTTACACATTTTATCTGACAGAAAACACATAAAACAATCAGATTGTAAATCATTTGATTATAAAGAAATAATAAAAATGGAGGTGTGATAAAATGAAAAATTGTAGTACTTGTAAATACAAAAGTTATCCTATTCTTAAAGAGCCATGTAAATCATGTGTAAATAATGATAATTATGAAGAAAAATAGAGGTATAAAGAAATATGTTAACTTATAAAGAACTCAACACATTACAATCAGCATTAACAGTGCAAATTGATAAATATAAATCAATTTATGAACTATTAAAAGTTGACAGAGATAAATATATAGGACTCCAAAAGGAATGTTTAAAATTATTAATAAAATTAGACTGGGAATTATTTGACAGGTTTAGAGTAAAAAGTGCACCACAAACTTTTACTGATTTATATTTAATTGATAAAAATGTTTTAAAAGGAGTTAAACTATTAACAAGGAGTGATGAAGAAACATGAATTATTACCAACCTCAATGTGAACATCCTAAGTGCAATAAGGCAGCAATAAAAGATTGTGACATATGTAAAAAATCATTTTGTCTATTACATATTAATAAACAAAAATCAAATTGGATATGTTTAGAATGTAAATAAATTAATAGTTCTTGGTTGTTACAACCAAGAACTATTCTATATTATACCCACAGATTCTATCCTACTCAACAAAGAACAATAAACAAATGTATCAGAAAAAAAAACATATATTAATATCATTTATATCTTACATTATTTCATGTGAATATGCAATATACGTTTAAAAAGCTCTTACTTTACTAACTTTCATATAACTTCCGGACTGCACGATTGTATTTTCTGCAACTGCTGTTGCTTGTGCCCATCTGAATTGTAACGTTCCTGACGTAGTTGTATTCACTAGGAAAAATTCATTTATACTACTGCCGTAACTTCCAGCGTTTCCTCCATGATATGTGTTCGCCACGTTTAAGTCTCTTGCTGAAAAGTTACCATTAGTATCATAAATCGCACTAGTTCCTTGGTCACTGCCACAAGCACAAAGTCTTTGGGAATATTGTGTCAATCCTCCACTTACAACCCAATCACATTTGAAATCTGAATTATAACTACCACCTACTATTAATCTTAATTCAACTTCCCATACCCCACTTGCCTCTAATGTGACAAGTAATGTATCATCATTTACTAATGTGGTAGAATTATTGACTGTCTGGTTTGAACTTCTTCTTTTAACTCTTGGTATGCAAAATTGATCTAATTCATATATTTTAGTTTCAATGTGGTTAAGGTTTGTAGCATTTATTGCAGGTGTAGTATTATTTACCCAAACCGTCTTTACATAATCTGGAATTGCCATTTATAATCATCTCCTTTATGTTTTGTTTTCAACATTTATGTTAATGTATCTAATCTTTGGAAATATAATTCTTCTAATGCACTTTTAGTATGTGACCATAAGACTCTTGCTAATAATGTACCTGAATTTGCTACTGCTGTAGCTGTACTACCTCCAAAGATACCTATTTCAGTTATCATTCCTGTGTAATCTGTATCTAAAATTGTAAAATCACTTAATACTTGTCCGTAGTCACTTTGTGCACAAGTTGTAATAGCTGTTCTGAATACTTCCGCTGTCAATAATGTACTTTCTCTTGATTGTGGATCTGAGCCTGTACCAATTGCTAAATATTTAATTTGACAATCTGGCGTGCCTCCATATATAGGCTTTGCTAATTCATCATTAAATATTTTAGTAATTGTATTTTCCACAATCCATTTTTTTCCTAGACTACTACTTATTAAAATTACGCCTGAATGCTTTTGATTTTCTATTAATTTAATCATGTAAAACCGTGCCTCCTGTCACATCGCCAGGTAATAACGTGTTACTTGGATGTAAGTACCAATCTGGATAAAGATTAACGATTATACCTGCAATCGTATAATTAGGGTATAAATCATCTCTTGGATATAATGCATCGTCTGGATACATAGGTGTCGTACTTGTAATTATATATACTCCTGCGTGTACTGTTGTTTCGGATAAATCTACAAATTTTATAAGTACATCTTCACTGTTAATTGTATTTTGTACAGTTGTTAATTGTTTAAAAAATTGTTCCCAACTNCCCACACTCTCACCGGATAGTAATTTTACATCATAACTTACATATTCAGGATTTTGATAATAAATAGATATAGATTCAACTAAAAACCAATCATAAATACCATATAATGGTTTATCGATAAATATTAATTTATTGATTTCTATGTCACCGATGTCATAATCAATTGTTAGTGTGACATATTGATTATCTTTATATTTCTCTATTAAACCCTTACAATATGTTGCTGCTGCAGCATTAGACTCCACAGTATTATCAGAAAAATATGTTTCATATCTACCTGACGAATTAAGTTCAGCTTGTTGACGTTCTTGTATTAATGGTTGATTTTCATATAACATTTTAATCGGACTAAGTCCATAATATGTGACTTCTATTACATCTGTTACACTTAATACTGTTTCATTGGTATCTTGTGTGATAGTCTTAGAATTATACGACCAATACCATTTTTTACCTATATCAAGTCCATTAATACCAACATCACTATTATTAATTTGTACTGAGTTTATATAAATTGCCGGTTGCATCCATAAGCCATATTTTAATGTAAAATCCCTAGAAACTCCGTCTGGCTTTGGAGACGGCTTATATTTGGTTTGTATCGCTGTGTGTTTTAACCCACCTTCAAAATACTGGACATTTCTATACTCACTTAAATCATCATGATATCTAAAGTTTCTATGAATAAATGAACTATTAATTATCGATTCTGATTTGTAAGTTTGCATTTGATAAAAATCTATTGTTTTATCGAAATTAACACACCAATTATATCCAGAATTAGATGTACGTATAGTATTTAAACAATCATATACACTAGTAGAATTAAATACAACTCTATCGAATGTGATACCATTTTGAATTGTACCTGCAATGATATAATCATTTAATAAATATTTAGTTATAATATCCTTTATTATATAGCCCGCCGTTTGCCCTTCATATGCTTCTGTTACTTTTATTCTATTTAATATATATTCATAACTTGCAATCTCAAGGTCATAATATAATACACCGGGTACTTCTTCATATTTTTCAAGTGATATGATAATACCTGCCCAAATTAAAGTGGATCCATCATAAAATTTTATATCATTACCTTTTAATACAAATTGGGTATCTAATAAATCTATTATAGTACAACTAAATGCTGTTTGTGCATTTATAGACTTGTTGAATCTCCAATTGGTATCAATTAATACTTTATTACCATTGATTAATGCATATCTAAGCATGAGTTATCACCAACCCACTTTGTTTTAATTTCCTCATAAAATCATTAAATAATTTATTTGAATCTACGTTTTTATCAATGTTGTTATACATGGTTAAATTTATGTTAGTACCTGATGTGTTAAATTTATTAGGTATATTTGTAGTCATTGATTGGTTTGTATTTATTTTTAACCCTGCTGCAGGATTTAATACAGCACTTAATTTTG